>Ga0233441_1002073_pt1 | contig 15623 bp, 12 predicted proteins | sample SI_123_September_4_FD_182781 | JGI IMG/M metagenome (GOLD analysis project Ga0233441, IMG submission 182781) | Seawater microbial communities from Saanich Inlet, British Columbia, Canada - SI_123_September2016_135_MG | ecosystem: Environmental > Aquatic > Marine > Inlet | place: Canada: British...
TATACTTCAGCTTGCTGGAGAATATGCTTCTTCTTCAGGATATGCAATTATGGAGTATGGACAAGGAAATTCTGGGATGTATGCAATTAATGGAAGTACAAAAGATACAAATTATGGAATGATGGGAGCAATTAGCTGGTCAATGGAAATTTCTTATGACAAAGATCCACCAGCCAGCCAGATAATGATGTTCTATAATTATAATAAACCTGCTATGCTTAGCATGATTGAGCATGCCGGTTATGGTTTGGAAGGTATTGTTACCGATGCAAATACTGGGGACCCAGTAACTGCTGCTGTATTTATTGAAGATTACTTTCCTACATATACCGATGTAAACGCTGGAGATTATCACAAATATGTTCTCCCAGGAACCTATGACATTACTATCGTAGCTAATGGTTATGAAACACAAACCATTACTGGAGTAGCAGTTGTTGCAGGAAATGCGACACCAACAGATTTTCAACTTCAACCATTGTCCGGACAATATATTTATAAAATATCAGCTTCCAGAATACCTGGTAATAACGAAGCTGATGAAGGTGATACTCCAGGTGTAATTGGAGCTCCAGATAACAGAAATTATTCAATTGGAAAAAATGGCTGGATAATTGTTGATATGCAATTTCCAATTGCTGATGGTGCTGGTAATGATATAAAAATATATGAAGGTGATACTTCACCCGAAGGTTATTCTGTTTTTGCAGGTGAAACAATTGATGGCCCCTGGATGTTTCTGGGTGATGGTATGGGAACAACTGAATTTGATTTAGCTTTTGGAAATTTAGTAGAGGCTCAATTCATAAAAATTTCTGATGATGGAGATGGATCCGCTACTTCCGCAAATGCTGGTTTTGACCTGGATGCAATTGAAGCAATTGCTGAGGTAACAGGTACATACATCGCCTTTCTTGGTTTTGAATTAGATGAAATGGTAGGAAATGGTAATGGTTATATCGATCCTGGTGAGACTATGGATATGTTGGTTTCTATTAGAAATAATGGTAGTGCTCTAGTAGAAGATGTTGAAGGAATACTCTCAACGAATTCGGGATATATAACTATGAATAATGGTGATATAATTTTTGGTGATATCACTCCGGGACAAGAAGCTTATGGTATATTTACTTTCACAGTTGATGAATCAACTCCTGTAGGCGAATTACTTGTATTTGATTTTGATGTTACAGCAAACAGTGGTGCATATAGTACAAACTTCGATATTGCTTGTATGGTTGGTATTGCAATTGAGGATTTTGAATCAAATAATTTTGAAAGTTTTGAGTGGGATTTTGGTGGCAATGCTGATTGGATCATTTCATCAGATCCTTACGAAGGTTCATATTCTGCACAATCAGGTGATATCGATGATAATGAATCGACTTCATTGATATTAGCCGCTGAAATACTTGCAGATGGAGACATCAGCTTCTTTAGAAAAGTTTCTTCAGAAGAGGGTTGGGATTATTACAGTTTCTATATCGATAATAATCAACTTGGTACCTGGAGTGGAACCGTAGATTGGGTAGAGGAGTCTTATCCAGTGACTGCAGGTAATCATACTTTTAAATGGGAATATACAAAAGATACTTCAGTATCAAGTGGTAGTGATTGTGGTTGGGTAGATTACATCATTTTCCCACCAATGCTTTCTAATGTTGTACAACTTGATCCACCTACGAATCTTGAAACTGAGATAGTAGATTTCAATTCATCAATTATTTTATCTTGGGATGGTGCAGAACGTTCTAAAAATAATAACAGAGATCTGTTAGGATATAATGTTTATTATGATGGTGTGTTCGTAGCAAATATTGTTGCAGGACCATATGTTTTTGAAGGACCATTCGCTTCAGGTGATTACTTTTTTGAAATAACAGCAGTTTATGATGAAGGTGAATCGGAAGCTGCAGAAATAACAGTTACAATTGTTCTTGATCCACCTGAAAACCTTGAAGCAGTGAGTTATGGCGATAATATAGTTCTCTCTTGGGATCCGCCACCACCAATTCGAGGAATTGTTGAATATACAATTTATCGTGACGAAATAGAGATCGCTACAACTACAGAAATAACATACACAGATCAATCTATGCAATCAGGTAGCTACAATTACGGTGTAGCAGTTGTTTTCGATGGAGGATATGAATCTGATCAAACAGAAATATTGATCGAGCATACACAAGCAGGAACACTTCTTATTCCAGAAGAAACAGTGCTTACAGGAAATTATCCTAATCCATTTAATCCAACTACAACAATTAGTTTTTCAACTAAAGAAGCAGGTCATGTATCAATTGAGATTTTCAATATGAGAGGACAGCTAGTGAAAGTACTTGTAAATGAATATCTAGATGCAGCTTATCATGATATTGTTTGGAGTGGAGAAGATGAAAATAGTAAGAAGGTTTCAAGCGGATTTTACTTTTACAAAATGAAATCAGCAGATTATACAAAAACAAAGAAAATGATTCTTATGAAATAGTGGAAAATTACTTGATCAATCAATAGTGATTATTTAACTTTTCATTTTTGATGAAATAGAAATTAGTAGTTTGTAAATAGCCCCCATTTTGCTGGGGGCTTTTCTTAAATAGGATCTTTTAGAAAACCATCGAAAATAGTAACAATTATGAATCTGTTAATTTCCAAATAAAACTACAAATTTTTACTTTTTTTTGAGTAAAATATACCATCCTAAATGAGATTAATAATCAATACAAAGCATTAGGAAAATGTAAGGCTAAATCATTAAAGGATATAGGGAATATCCGTATTATTGTGTATATTTAATAGGGTAAAATATATCGTTGCTACGTAAAATATTTTACTTGACACTGAAAATGCATTCTCATTTACATTGCACCAAAAATTAAGGAGGAATTACGTATGGGAAAAGTATCAATAACCATTAATGGTTCTGAAGTAAAAAATATTTATCCAGCAGTTACAATTGCTGTTTCAGCTGCAGCTAGTGGTGACGATGTAATTTTGTTCATATTACCAAGTGGATTACCAGCTTTTAAGAAGGGTGCATACAAAGAGTTGGATGAAAAAGCAAATAATCTTCCTGATCTTGTAGAGATGATGGAAGGGCTTGAAATGCTTGGGGCACGTATTCTTATTTGTGAACTTGGATTTGAAGTTCACGGATTAAAAGAAGAAGATCTTGTAGAAGGTATTGAAGTTGTTGGAGCTACAACATTTGTAGCTGAAGCTCAAGGATCAGATTTAACATTTTCATTCTAACAAATAAAAAAAGGAGATCAAAATGGCTGTAAAAGAATTAGATTGTGTAGGACTTAAGTGTCCACAACCGATTTTAAAAGTTGTTGCTTACATTCCACAAATGGAAGCTGGAGATATTTTAGAAGTTAAGGCAGATTGCCCTTCATTCCCAACAGATATTAAAGCTTGGTGTGATAGAACAGGTAAAACTATGTTATTCTGTATGGATGATGGTACTGGAAGTCACTCTGCACAAATCCAGTTTTAACTATATTAGAGCGCACAGCAATTGTGCGCTCTTTTTTTTTACTATATAAATATTGAGGAATAATGGAAAATTTTAAACCTAAGATCGTTGGATTTCTTTGTAACTGGTGTACATATGCTGCAGCAGACCTTGCTGGTGCTTCTAGAAAAGAGATAAACCCATCTTTAAATGTTGTACGGGTGATGTGCACAAGTAGGATAGATCAAAATTTATTATTAAACACATATTTTAGCGGTGCTGATGGCATATTGGTTGCTGGCTGACATCCTGGTGATTGTCATTACCAGGTTGGTAATTATTATGCTAGAAGAAGAATCGCTTTATTAAAGAAAGTTTTTGAAGCACTAAAAATTGATTCACAGAGAATTCAGTTATCTTGGATATCAGCTTCAGAAGGTAAACGTTATATCGAAGTGGTAAATGAATTTTCAGATAAAATAGAAAAATTAGGACCAAATCCTGTAAGACAGGATACACATATATAAACAATAACTAATGAAAAAATCTTTTGATATAATTAATCCCATGAAACTCGATTCAAAAGATTAAATACTCATTCATTAGATACGGGGAATATTAAATGGATCAAATTGATAATGTACTAATAATAGGCTCTGGTGTTGCTGGAATGGAAGCTAGCCTTATGCTTTCGAAAGCTGGTAAGAAAGTTACGTTGGTAGAAAAACTTTCTCTTATTGGTGGAAAGACGATAAAGAATGAAGAAACATATCCAAATATGGATTGCTCAACTTGTCTCGTAGCTCCAATACAACAAGAGATCCTGCAGGATGGGAACATAAACGTTCTTACTTCTAGTTTGGTAGAAGAGGTAAAAGGTGATGCAGGAAACTTTACAGTAAAGATAAATAAAAAAGCAGGTTACGTTGATCTGGTGGCTTGTTTAGGCTGTGGAATGTGTTACCCGGTTTGTCCTGTGGAACTTGTTAATGAGTGGGAAGAGAACCTGACAAATAAGAAAGCTATCTATGTCCCTTGTGCTGGTGCTCTACCAAATGTTCCTGTAATTAATGCTGAAAATTGTTTACAATTAAACGGAACAGAAACCTGCAATAAATGCGTTGAAGCCTGTATGTTTGGTGCTATTAATATGGCAGAGAAAGATGAACAGATTGAAGTTAATGTTGGTGCTATATTAGTGGCTACAGGTTATGACATGCTTGATATTAGCAATATTAAAGATTTAGGATACGGACAATATCAAGGTGTTTATACCGCAATGGAATTCGAAAGACTTTTTGCAGCTAACGGACCAACCGAAGGAAAACTTGTAATGCGCGATGGAGAAAAAGTACCTTCTTCAGTTGCAATAATTCATTGTGTTGGAAGATCGCAAACTCATTATTGCTCTAATGTTTGCTGTATGGCATCTTCAAAACATGCTCATTTTTTACATCATAAATTACCTGATGCAAAGATATATAATATTTATTCTGATGTCTGCCTCCCCGATAAAACTTATCAGAAATTCCATGAAGGTGTTAAAGCAACTTCTTCAAAATTCATCTATCAGTTAGATCGTGATAAAATGAAAATAAGTGAAGAGAATGATAAATTAAAGATCGATTATCTGGATAATACAGGTAAAAATTCTTCTATCCAAGTTGATATGGTAATCTTAGCAAACGCTTTGAAATCAGCAGAGGGTAGTGGTGAATTGAAAGAAGTTTTAGGTATTGATCATGATAAATTTGGTTTTGTAGAAGCTCAACCATTCAGAATAGGTTCAATTGCAACTTCAAAACCCGGAATCTTTGTTGCTGGTTGTGCAGAGGGGCCTAAAGATATTCAGAACTCAGTAATTCAATCTGAAGCTGCTGTAGCGCAGATTATGTCGCTTTTAAATAGATAAGGAAATATTATGAGTGAAAAAATCGGAATCTATGTTTGTGAATGTGGACCCAATATTGCATCTAAAGTAGATATTGAAAAAATAATGCAGGAACTTGCCAAATTAGAAGATTATAAAGATAAAGAACTGGTTATTAAGAATCATAAATTACTATGTTCTGTAGAAGGCAAGAAGTTCCTTGAAAATGAAATTAATGAAAATAATTTAACGCATCTTGTCTGTGCAGCTTGCTCTCCAAGAGACCATGATACAACCTTTATTAATGTTTGTAAAAAAACAGAACTCAATCCATATTTGTATCAAATTGTAAATATTCGTGAACAATGTGCATGGATAATTCCAGATAAAGAAGAAGCTACATCCAAAGCTATTCGTATGATACATGGTGGTATGGATAGAGTAATGTATCAACAGCCATTAGAAGAAAAACAACTCGATAGTAATCCTGATGTTCTAATTATTGGTGGTGGCATTGCAGGAATGGAAGCAGCTATTACTCTTGCCTCGAAAGATCGTGCAGTTTACTTAATAGAAAAAACTGATAAATTAGGTGGAAAATCTGCTAAACTTAAAGAATTATTACCGAGACAAGGTGTTACATTAAATAATCTACAACAAAAAATCTCTGATGTTCAAAGTAATAGATACATTAAGGTTTTTACAAATACCGAATTGGATTCGATAGTTGGATTTTTGGGCAATTTTGAAATTGTTATAAAAAATGTGAAAGAAACCGATAATACAACGGAACTTCTAGCTGGAGCTGTTGTTGTAGCAACAGGGTTCGATCTTACTAATATATCATCTCTTGATTCTTACAATTCTAATAAGGAAGATGAGATTTATAATGCTTTAGAAATTGAAGAGATGCTTTTGGCTAATGGTAAAATTACAATGCAAAATGGTAATGAACCGACAAAAGTAGCGTTGATACATTGTGTTGGTAGACCGGAAGTCGGTTACTGTTCCAAAACATGCTGTGATTATTTACTGAAGATTGCTAAACTTATCAAGGATCAATCTCCCACAATTGAAGTAACAGAATTATACAAACACATGTGCCTTCCCAATAAACATGATGAAGAATTTTATGAGCAAGTGCAGGGCAAGGGTGTTGACTTTATAAAGATAAAAAATGCAGAAGTTCATGGAACAACAATAAACCTTACAGATATTACAGATGCCAAAAAGAAGCTTGATGTTGATATGATAATAGTGGGAACGGCAATGGTGCCAGCTGCTGGTACGGCTGAGCTTGGTGTTGAATTAAATATTGATCAACATGAAACTGGATTTTTCCAAGAAGCACATCTGAAGATTAATCCTATTTCAACAAATACCGATGGAGTATTTGTAGTTGGTGGAGCTCATGGTCCGGTTGGAATAAGCGAATCTATGTTACAAGCTCAAGCAGCTGCAGGAAAAATTTTCACACAACTAATCCCGGGACAGAAGATAATTCCTGAAGTAAAAGTTTCTGAAATATTAGAAGCATATTGCACTGGTTGTCAAACGTGTTTAGAAGTATGTGGTTTTGGTGCTATTTACTTCGATGAAGATAAAGGAATTTCTGTAGTGAACGAAGCTATTTGTAGAGGTTGTGGAAACTGTGTAGGAAGTTGCCCATCCGGTTCAATTCGAACCAGACATTTTACAAATCCACAATTATATCAAGAAGTAAAAGAAGCACTTCGCTAACATGAAGTGATAGATAGAGGAGAACTTATTAATGACTAAAATCTCTAAGAAAGGAGTCCTTCTGGAAGTGAAGAGTGGTGTTCAAACATCTATTCTCCAGTTCTTTCAGGATGCAGTTGAGAAAAAGATCTTTGATGCCGTGATGCTGCCAATGAAAGTGCCATCAGGTGATTCTTTTGCCTGGATCATGATCGAAGATTCTAAGATCATAAAAAATGCACAACCACTTGCTCCAATTATGCCGGTGAATGCAGCTAAAGCATTGAAAAGATACACCCGAAAAGGGAAGGGAAAATTCAAAGTTGCAGCTTTATTGAAGCCTTGTGAAATTCGTGCTACAATAGAACTGACTAAATTGAATCAAGTGAATCTTGATGATGTAACATTATTCAGTTATGATTGTGTTGGTGCACTTCCCATGCAGGATTATATTGCTGATCCAAAAGAAGGTGATGCAAAATTCGAAAAACTTTTAACAGATAAAAACTGGAATTCTAAATATGTAAAACCTGTCTGCAAGATCTGTGATAAGTTTTCACTTTCTGCCAGCGACCTGCATTTTGCTTTGAATGATCAGGAACTTCTCCTGTTCTCTAACAGTGAAAGAGGTGAGAAGCTAATAACAGATCTTGACCTAAAAGTAGAAATTAACTTAAAGAAATGGCAAACTTATATAGAAGAACAAAAAAAGATCAAATTAAAGAATAAAGAAGAGACATATAAAATAGTAAAAGGTATGGTTGAAGGATTTGAAAATCTTACTGAAACTTTCTCTAATTGTATTGGCTGTCATAATTGCAGTAGTTCATGTCCGATCTGTTATTGCCGTCAATGTTACTTCGATTCTTCAGTTGCAAAACCAAACTCGGATGTTGTAATGATGAGAGCAGAAGATAGAGGCGCAGTATCGTTACCATTAGACCGAATTATGTTCCATACAGGAAGAATGGCCCACATGAGCCTTTCCTGTGTCTCTTGTGGACTTTGCTCAGATGCCTGCCCTGTAAATATTCCAGTTGCTAAGATCTTCAGTTATGTAGCAAGCCAGACACAGAAAACGTTTGAGTATTCTGCTGGAGCCAGTGCCGGAGATGCTCTTCCAATGAAAGAATATAGATTGGATGAACTTGGAGAGCTTGGAGAATTAGTAAAAAGTGCTGAAGCTCAGGAGGGTGGTCATGAGTAAAATTTTAAAGACTAATAAACCTGTTGAGCAAACCTTGAACGATCTTCTGAAGCATTTATTGGAATCAAAACAAGTGAGTGCAGTTTTCTCTTTGCGTAAAGTAAATAAGAAAGGTTCTGTAGATTATGGATTGATTTCAGATGTTAACAAGTTAGATGAAATTGCACCTTTACACCCTATGATGCCAGCGAATGCCGGACAACTTTTAGGAAGATTCACTCCAATGGAAAAACCTGTAGTTGCTGTTGTTCGTCCTTGCGAATTTAGAGCTTTTGTAGAGCTGGTAAAACGAGAACAGGGTAAGATGGATAATTTCCTATTCATTACTTTTAGTTGCGGAGGCGTGTTTACACTTAAAGACAATGCGGAAGATAAAATAAAAAACAAGCTCGATGGATACTGGAAATCTGTTAAAAATTCAACAATTCCAGAAGGTGTTAGGAACGCTTGTCGCTCCTGTGAAAATATTGCTCCGTTGAACTCAGACATATTTATTTCATTGATTGCTGAAGAGAGCGGTAAAATCTATTTAAATTCTGAGAAAGCAGAAAAAATGCTGGAAGGATTTGAAACAGAAACTGAAAATGCCGAATTCGATCCAACAATTCTAGATACCATATTAAAGGAAAGAGCAGCAAAAAAGAAAGAAGTATTTTCAAAAATTGATACAAAAGAAACCGGTTTAGATGGTTTGATAGATATATTTGGAAAATGCATTGGTTGCCATGGCTGCAATACAGTTTGTCCGATCTGTTATTGTACACTGTGTGATTTTGATTCATTTAATTATGATTACAATACACCAATAATGGAAAAGGAACTGGCAGAAAAGGGTGCACTTAGATTACCTCCAGATACATTATTCTTCCATCTTGGAAGACTCTCTCACATGAGTTTTTCTTGTGTAGGATGCGGAATGTGTTCCGATGTTTGCCCTGCATTAATTCCTGTTGCAGATGTTTTCAAGAAAACCGGAGAAGAAACTGCCGGAATGTTTGATTTTGTTGCAGGAAGGGATGTGGAAGAAGCAATCCCTGTAATGATTTATAAAGAAGAAGAATTTCCTGAGTTGGGAGAATAATTATGATTATAAACAACACGCCTAAAATAATCAGTTTTTTATGTAAATGGTGCTCTTATACTGGTGCGGATCTGGCTGGTATTAACCGTTCTCAATACCCCACAGCTATATTGCCGATAAAGGTAATGTGTTCAAGCAGGGTAGATCCTGTATTTCTTATAAAATCATATTTGCGTGGAGCAGATGGCGTATTGGTTGGTGGCTGACATCCTGGAGATTGTCATTACCAGGTTGGTAATTATCACACACGTCGTCGTATAGCGATTGCAAAAAAGATTTTTGATACACTTGGTTTAGAAAATGATCGTTTAAGACTTACATGGATTTCTGCTTCTGAGGGTAATAAATTTGCTCAAGTTGGAATTGAGTTTACAAAACAGATTGTAGGAATGGGAGAAAATCCCACCAAGAAACATATATTTTTATAGTGATGTTGGTTGTGAAATTTAACTGAGAAGAAATAATCAGTAACTAACAATAGAAATTGATTAGTAATATAAGTGTAAAATTGGATATTGAAAATTTTTTTCTCATCAGTTGGAAATTCAAGACAGTATCTAAAACTAATTATGATAGAAGAAGAAAACAAAACATTTTTTGTGTTCTTTTGGATAAAAATCATCGAGGATAATTTATGGGTTTAAAGAGTAGATCGGTAATGGTCGTGGGAGCTGGAATAGCAGGTATTCAAGCTTCTCTTGATTTGGCGGAAATGGGATTAGATGTACATTTGGTGGAAGAATCTGCAACAATTGGTGGAAGAATGCCGCAGCTTGACAAAACATTTCCAACCAATGATTGTTCCATGTGCATACTCGCTCCTAAAATGAGTGAATGTGCCCGACATCCTAATATTACAATTCATATCAAATCAACTGTCGAATCAGTTACAGGTGATCCTGGTAACTTTACTGCAAAGATCGTTGAGCATGCAAAGTATGTTGACCCTGTTAAGTGTGTAGCTTGTGGACTTTGTGAAGAAAAATGTCCTGTTAAAGTTGATGATGAATTTGATATGGGGCTTCGTAAAAGAGGAGCTATTTCTCGCTCTTTTTTACAGAGTATTCCATCTGAATATACAATTGATAAAGATAGATGCTTGTACTTGTTAAAAGGTGTTTGCCGCATCTGTGAAAAGGTTTGTCCAGCAGGTGCCATTAATTATGAAGATAAAGATGTTAAGATCAAATTGAATGTTGGGTCTGTAATTCTAGCTTCAGGTATCGATGCATTCAATCCTATCGGATTTGGACATTTTGGATATAAACGATATCCGAATGTTGTTACCTCACTTGATTTTGAAAGAATGCTTTCTGCATCTGGTCCACTTGGCGGTCATGTTGTGCGTGCTTCTGATCATGCTGAGCCAAAAAGCATTGCATTCATCCAATGTGTTGGTTCACGTGATGAAAGTATAGATCATAATTATTGTTCATCGGCCTGCTGCATGTTTGCTATAAAAGAAGCAATTATTGCCAAAGAGCATATGAAAGGTTTGAACTCCTCAATTTTCTACATGGATATTCGTGCTTTTGGAAAGGATTTTGATAAGTATTATGAAAAAGCAAAAGGTCAGTATGGAGTAAAATTCATAAAATCAAAAGTTTCTGAGATCAGGGAACAGGAAAACGGTAGTCTTTCATTGCGTCATGTTCTAGAAAATGGTGATATTGAGTTCGCTGAATTCGATATGGTTGTTCTATCGGTTGGTTTACAGCACAGAGAAAATATAAAAAAATTAGCTAAAAATTTAGATATAAAACTTAACGAATTCGGCTTTTGCAGATCAGATACTTTTGAACCGCTCAAAACCAGCAGAGAAGGGATTTATGTTTGTGGAGCAATGAACACACCACGTGATATTCCTGAATCTGTAACTACTGCTTCTGGTGCTGTGGCTGATGCTGTAAAATATTTAAGATTGGATAGACAAGAAATACAAGAAAAGAAAATTCCTGAAAAAGATATTGTTGGTGACAGGCCCAAAGTTGGTACATTTATATGTCATTGCGGTATCAATATTGCCGGAGTTGTGGATGTAAAAGATGTAGCAGAATATGCAAAAGATCTACCAAATGTGGAACATTCTGAAGACTTAATGTACGCTTGTTCACAAGATTGTATGAACACAATTAAGCAAAGAATCGAAGAGCATGGACTTAATAGGGTTGTAATAGCTGCATGTACTCCACGTACTCATGAGCCACTTTTCCGTGAAATGATTAGCGAAGCTGGGTTGAATCCATATCTCTTTGAAATGGCGAACATTAGAGATCAGTGTTCATGGGCTCATATGAACGAACCGGAACTTGCTACAGATAAATCGAAAGACCTTGTGAATATGGGAGTTGCAAAAGCTCGTGAACTTGCGCCGTTGGAAAGACTTCCTATCGAGATAAATCCTAAAGCTTTAGTTATTGGTGCAGGACTGGCTGGCATGACAGCAGCCGAAGCTCTTGCAGATGCCGGACACGAAGTGTTCCTAATAGAAAAAGAAGCTGAACTGGGTGGAAATCTTAGAAATATTTATTTTGCCTTTGATAAAGATCCTCAAGAATTATTAGCTGAAAAGATAAAGAACGTTACAGAAAATAAATTGATCCAACTGTTCAAAAGTACGCAGATCAAGAAGATCGATGGTTATGTAGGTAATTTTATAACAACTCTAAAAACTGAAAAAGACGAACAGACTTTAGAGCATGGAATAGTTATAATTGCTACAGGAGCAGAAGAGCATAAAACTAAGGAATATCTTTATGGAGAAAGTTCGCGTATAATTACTCAAGTAGAATTTGAAGATATGTTGCATAATGGAAACTTCCCAACTAAAAAACTTAAGAATGTAGTGATGATCCAATGTGTTGGCTCTCGTGAAGAAGATAAAATGTATTGTAGCAGAGTGTGCTGTACAAAAACTGTAAAAAATGCACTAACTCTTAAAAAGAAATTCCCTAACATAAACACTTATGTTGCTTATCGTGATATTAGAACATATGGATTCAGAGAAAAATATTATACTGAACTGCGTGATCTTGGAACGATGTTCGTTCATTATGATCTTGATAAAAAACCTGAAGTAACTCTGGTTGATGAATGGGACCCAAACAGTCAGGTGAATGTAACTATCTTTGATCCGATAATGGATAAAGAAGTGGAAGTGAAAGCGGATTTACTGGTTCTGGCTACAGCTATTGATGCAAAAAAAGAAAATATTGATCTAGGTAAAATGCTTAAGGTTCCACTAAATGCTGATGGTATGTTTATGGAAGCGCATGTTAAACTTCGTCCTGTAGATTTTGCAACTGATGGTGTATTTGTGGCAGGACTTGCCCACACACCAAAAGATATTGATGAAAGTATGACACAGGCAAAAGCTGCTGCCAGCCGTGCTCTTACCTTCCTTAATAAGAAAGCAATTTTGGCGGAAGGAACAATCTGCGAAGTGAATGACAGCCGTTGTACGGGTTGTGGATATTGTGAACAGATCTGTCCTTATAATGCAATAGAAGTTGATCTCGAAAAAGAGATCGCAATCGTTAACGAAGCACTTTGTAAAGGTTGTGGCGCTTGTGTTGCATCATGCAGATGTGCAGCACTAGATTTACGTGGATTTAGTAACGAACAACTTTTCTCAGCATTTGATGCTTTAGAAATGACCAATATTTTAGATAATTAATAATATGAAAGAGGAAAATATGAAAGAATGGCAGCCAAAGATTCTTGCTATTTTATGTAATTGGTGTTCCTATGCAGGAGCAGACTTAGCAGGTGTATCACGTATGCAATACCCGCCAAATGTTCGAGTTATTCGAATTCCCTGCTCAGGTCGTGTAGATCCGTTATTCATTATGAAATCATTACAAAGTGGATTTGACGGAATTTTGGTAAGCGGCTGACATCCTGGCGATTGCCATTACCTGTCAGGTAATTATATAGCAAGACGTCGTTACGCAACTATCAAACCGTTATTAGAGTATATTGGTATAGAACCGGAAAGAATCCAATTTTCCTGGATCTCAGCTGGAGAAGGTGAACGTTTTGCCGATATCATCACGAAGATCACAGATGAAGTAAAAGCTATCGGACCTGCTAAACGGTTAGTTAAGGGAGCAAAATAATGCAGCAGTTAGTAGATAAAGTTAAAGAAATTATTAAGAATAAAGAAGTAGATGTTGTAATCGGTTGGGGAAAGGGTTCTCTTCCATTTTCTGCAACACCCATTTTTGTTGAAACTGAAGGAGATGCAGAAAAGCTTATTTTTGATGAAACTTGCCGAAACAACCTTACAACATATCTTACTAAAGATAAACGAAGAATTTCTAAAGAATATAAAAAAATAGGAATCGTTGTAAAGGGTTGTGATTCTAGGTCTGTTGTTCTTTATACTGTAGAAAACCAGATCAAAAGAGAAAACGTGGTTCTTATCGGTGTTCCTTGCAACGGAGTATTCGAAAAGAAGAAGATCTCTCAATTGGCAGAAGGCAAAGAAATCTTGGATTTTCAAATTGATGGAGAGAACATTGTATTAAAAGGAAGAAATTTTGAACAGACTAATCCTTTAAAAGAAGTTCTTTGTGATCCTTGTCTTACATGCCAGTACCCAGATGCACCGGAACATGACTATTTTATTGGAACTCCCAGAAAAGAAGTGAATGTTCCTGATGCTTATAAAATAATTGATGAATTCGGAGAAAAATCTGCAGAAGAACGTTGGGCTTATATTCAAGAAGAATATTCTAAATGTATCCGTTGTTATGCCTGCCGTAATGCATGCCCATCATGTTATTGCCCAGAGTGTTTTGTAGATCAGAATGATCCGCAATGGATAGGTAAAACACCTGAAGTTACTGATTCTATTATCTTTCATCTTATTAGAAACCTACATGTTGCTGCTAGATGTGTAGATTGCGGAGCTTGTGTAAGTGCATGCCCTGTAGATCTTGATCTGCGTGTCATGAGTAAAAAAGTTGAGAAAGAGATCAAAGATAGATTTGATTATACTGCTGGAATAGATATAAACGAAAAACCTGCAATGGCAAGCTATTGCGAAAATGAAAAACAAGATTTTATAATGGGTTAATTATGGTTAAAATAAAGAAAACCGATTTAAATGATTTTATTGAATTTTTGAAAAAAGATTATGATGTCTTTGCCCCAACTGATGTTGGCAAAAAGGCAGCATTCAAAAAGATCAACTCAGCATTTGAGATCAAGCATGATATTACCAATACACATCTTTCTCCAAAAGATATTTTCTTTCCACAATCAGAAGTATTATTCAAATATTCTGATGATGGATTAAAAGTACCAGAGAGAGATGAAAAGCCGATAGCTGTTTGGGGTATGAGAAATTGTGACACCAGCAGCTTGATGATGTTGAATAAAGTTTTCGGTGATGCACATCAAATGCCTGATAAAGATATGTACAAGGATCCTTATTGGAAGATGAAGTATGATAATTGCCTTATCTTTAATCAAGCTTGCAATGAACCACTTTCTACCTGTTTTTGTAATTGGTTCGATGGTAATCCTTTCGCAAAAAAAGGAGCTGATATTTTTGTTGTTGATACAACTGATCATTTTATTCTGGAAGGTATCAGTGATAAAGGTGAAGCATTTTTAGCGATGTACAAACCTTCTGAAGAAACAACAAAGGCTGACCTGGATAAAATTGCTGAACTAAAGAAAACAGCAGAATCATATTTACCGGAAAAATTAGATGCAAAACCTCTTTATAATAATATGAGTAAAATCTGGGATGAACCTATTTGGGAAGAGGTCAGCGCGAAATGCATAAATTGTGGTGCTTGTACATTTGTATGCCCTACTTGTCATTGCTTCGATGTTTCTGATGAAGGAAAAGGTAAGAAGGGAAAACGCATCAGACTTTGGGACTCATGTATGTTCCAAATATTTACAAGAGAAGCTTCAGGGCATAATCCACGCGGATTATCTGTGCAACGTGTACGTCAGCGTATTATGCATAAATACAACTATTTTGTGGATAATTATGAACAATATCTCTGCACCGGTTGCGGACGCTGTGTTCAGGCTTGCCCTGTGAATCTTGATATCAGAGAAGTAATCAAGCAAGTTTTAGATTATAAATTAATTAAGAACGAGGATAATTGATGTGCAATTGTGAAAATACTTATATCCCAATTCCAATGAAAGTGGAAAAGATTTTAATTGAAAATCCAGATAAATCTTTGCGGACATATGATCTCTCATTTGTAAATGAAGAAGATAAAAAGAAGTTCCAATATATGCCCGGACAATTTTGTGAATT
>Ga0233441_1002078_pt1 | contig 15587 bp, 12 predicted proteins | sample SI_123_September_4_FD_182781 | JGI IMG/M metagenome (GOLD analysis project Ga0233441, IMG submission 182781) | Seawater microbial communities from Saanich Inlet, British Columbia, Canada - SI_123_September2016_135_MG | ecosystem: Environmental > Aquatic > Marine > Inlet | place: Canada: British...
ATCCAATTTACCATGATGAAGAATATCATGATAATGACACTGTTAAAATAATTCAACAACGCCTACCTGCCACCTATGCTAATTTTTTAATTATTAATGGAGCAGTACTTGTTCCGACTTACAATGATTCGCACGATAAAGAAGTGTTAGCAATTTTTAAGGCTGCGTTTCCTTATCATGATATTATTGGAATTGATTGTTCAGTCCTTATCAAACAACATGGTTCACTACACTGTGTCACTATGCAATTCGCCCATGGAGTAAGCTTCTAAATACGTTATTTAGAACTGTTAATTTCTTGAGATAGTGAAGTTTTCATATAAAGTTCAGAAAAACCACTGTACATAAAGTAGCCTGAACCTGCTGCCATCACAATTATCATGATAACTTTTTTTATTTTATCTTTTTTATTCATAAGGGAATAGTAGCATAGTTACTGTATTGTAAAGGTGAAGTAGGCATTTTAAACAGTAAAAAAAGTTTAAAATGCCCTTATTTAAACTATCAAAATATCATAGAATTACAACATGTTAAACACAAGAGCGACATAAATGAACTTGCACTTCCGTTTAAAAGAGAGACCTTTTTATCCTCTTGCTCTGTGTTTAACTATAACAGACGCTAAAGCGTTATAATTTTATTAATTTTTCTATTTTAATGGAGTTTTTTCAGGTTTACCAAGATGAAATCCTTGTGAAAACTCTATTCCTAAAGTTTTGACCATCTCCAGTGTCTCTTCATTATGCACAAATTCTGCAATTACTTTAATATCTAACTTTTTACAAAAACCTACTATTGTTTCAACAATAATTTTACTTTTTTCATCCGTTGCAATATTTTTTATAAATGAACCATCAATTTTAATATAATCAGGATCAATATCTAAAAGACGTGAAAAATTTGAGCCTTGTGTTCCAAAATCGTCAATAGCAATTTTAAAACCATACTCTTTTAGCTCTTTTAAACGTGCTGCACTTTTTTCGCTATCTACAGAAACAATATCTTCAAGAATTTCTAAAACAACACGTGATGGCGAGATATCATACTGTTTTGTTTTGTATTGAAGTAGTTTAAATAAAACATCATCATGTAAATCTTGATCGGTAATATTAATAGAGAACTCGATGTCTTCTTCATAAGCAAAGGTTTTAAACGCTTCTGATATAACAGCTTTTGTAATGCTTGTCAGTGTACCCGTTACTTCTGCTGCGGTTAAAAATTTGTATGGTAGAATCACTTCATCTTCAGTAACAATACGAACTAATGATTCATACTTCTCAACTCTTCCCGTTTCATTATTTACAATAGCTTGGAAAAAAGGTCGTAATTCTCCATTCTTTATAGAACTTTTTATTTTTGTTTTCCACGACAAAGTATCACGTTGTGTTTCTAAATAATTACCTTCCGAATCAAATACAGAAAAATCATTACGACCATGTTTTCGGGCATCTTTTAAGGCTATCTTTGCATGGTGTAAACAGTCGAGTTCATTTTTAAAGTCTACCCCAATAGTAAAAGAGATATTAATTTCATGCCCATCAATAACAAAAGTACATGTTGAAAATTCATGTAAAATATTTTTACAAAAGAGAGTGACATCATTCAATACACTTTCACTGACTAAAAATACAAATTCATCTGAATTTAATCTATAAAGTTCTTGTTTTTCATTAGTAAAACTTTGAAGTTTTTTACCCACTTCTTGCAAGATTTTATCTCCAAAATTAAAACCATAAACATCATTGTAAATACCAAATTGATCTATATTTAAAATCATTATTGAGTAGTTATCTTTACGTTGTTCCATACGTTTTAAAAGTGAGGCTTGATTTTTAATCTGAGTTAAAGGATCTATTATAGAGGCATCTGCAATCTCTTTAGATTTGTCTTTTACTATGCTTTCTAATCGCTTTGAGTACTTAAGGTCTTCATCTTTTAAATACAGTTCTCGTGTTACTCGTGATAAAACATCGCTCAATTGTGTCAAACTAAGAGGTTTTAAGATATAAGAGAAAACATTTAGTTCAATACTTTTAATAAAGAAGTCCGCATCGTCATGAGCAGATAAAACGATAATAATTTGATTAGGATTGTCATTTCTTAAAAGTTGTATAAGTGTTAAACCATCCATTCGAGGCATTTGTACATCAGTTAATACAATGTCAAAACTATTTACTTCTGCTGTGCGATACGTCATCAAAGCAGCTTCACCATCATCAGCAGTAGTAACACTTTTAAAAATATTATTAAGTAATATTTCTGTCTCTTTTTGAAGCACTTTATCGTCTTCAACATACAACACATTTAATGTTTTAGTAATTGGTAATATCTCTTTTATTGTTTGCATGTATGTATTGTAACGAAAATATCTATTAATTTATAATATTTTTTAACTTTTTAAGTAATTATTATTTTTATCTATTTTTCAAGTAAGACTTTGCTTTTTATAAGAGAATTTTTGCTACCCTTATACAACTAATTTAGGAAATTATTTTACCCATGAACAGAGCACTTTTAATACTACTTTACTTTATAATTACAGCACCTCTTTTTGCTTCACACGTCCAAATTGAAAAATGGAAAAAAGGTGAAACATATCTTATGTTTTTAGAGAAAATGGACATTCCACAAGCTCTTTATTATGATTCTGACAAAGAGGATCAAAAGCTTACTGAAGAGATTATTAGTGGTATTAACTTTCAACTTATGTACAATGATAGCAATAGTCTAGAACAAGTATTAATTCCTATCAATGATGAATTACAACTCCATATTTACAAAAATAAAAAAGGTATCTATCAATTTGACACCCTTCCTATTATAAGTGAAACAAGAACAGAATCTTTTATTCTACGTATTGAAAAATCTCCCTACCAAGATATTTTAAAAGTGACACACTCCAAACGTATTGCACAACTTTTTGCATCAGGTTTTAAAAACTCGTTAAATTTTAGACGTGACTTAAGAAAAGGTGATATTTTAGCAATGGTTTACGAGCAAAAATATCGTTTAGGAAAAGAGTTCTCTATTCCTATTTTAAAAGTTGCAATGATAGAAATGCGTAAAAAGCGACACTTTATCTATTTAAACAGCGATGAACACTATTATGATGAAACAGGTAATGAAATTCGTGGTTTCTTTTTACATCGTCCTGTAACTCATGCTCGTATTAGTTCACGATTTACTAAACGACGATTCCATCCTATTTTAAAACGCTATAGAGCACACTTAGGAGTTGATTATGCAGCTCGTCGTGGAACTCCAATTTTAGCAGCAGCTAGTGGTCGTATTAGCTTTGCAGGCTATACTCGTGGTTATGGTAACTTAATAAAGATATCCCACACTGATGGATATATGACACTTTATGCGCACCAAAAGAAGTTTAAACGGGGTATTAAACGGGGTAAGTATGTTAAAAAAGGTCAAGTTATTGGATATATCGGGACTACAGGACTCTCTACAGGGCCTCATCTACACTTTGGACTGTATAAAAATGGACGTGCTGTAAATCCAGCTGGTGTTATTCGAGTTTCCACAAAACGGCTTAGTGGGAGTAAACTTAAAAACTTCAATATTATAAAAAAGAGCTATGACAAAAATATTGAAACGATGATTACAAACAACATTCAATACGATTACAACGAACCTATGCAAAATAGTTGTGAAGTGACATTACAGCCACTTAAAGAGGAGAATTAAACTTCTATCTAGTTTAATGTTGCTTGTTCTTTTCTATCCATGATATAGCTTTTTTATGACCTCGAGAGGATGCTACTTTCATCCACTCTTTAGCTTCGTGAAGATCCTCTTTTTCATAAAGTGTTCCTAAAAGATAAGGAGCTTCAACATCACCTTGTTCACTGGCTTCTTCTAACCAGAACATTCCTTCAATTCTATTCTTTTCTATTACACCATAACCATTTAAAAAAAGAATACCTAATTTTGCTTGAGCAGCGCTGTAATTTTGTGTAGCAGACTCAAAAAGCCATTCATACGACTTCTCTTTTTCATCGAGTTTATTATAAGCCAATGCCGTATAGTATTGTGCTGAAGCATCACCTTTTTCAGCATCTTCAAGATAGTGAGAAAGCATATTTTCATATTTAGCTTTTGATGATTTTCCTTTACTTGGAACATCTTTACTAGCTACTATAGTTTCGACTTTTTCACTTTTTTCTTCTGAAACTACAGGTTCTTTGGCCACTAATTTTTTACTTTTTTTACTTTTTTTACTTTTCGTACTTTTTACTTCTTTTTGTTCATTTTTAACCACTTCTACACTCTGGTTTTGTGATTCTTGAAGTTCTAAATCATCTTCTAAATCAATACTATTTTCTACCGATGTATCTTTTTGTTCAATCACAGCAACCACAAGAGACTCATCAATTTTATTTTTTTGTATTTCCTCTTCAAGAACTATACTGTCTACTTTTACATCATTTTTTACATTTAACACTGTTTTAGATGCAATTGTATTATTAGGGTCGATTAACTCTTTTTTAACACTCTTCTTTTCTATAATAGCTACTGATTGTACTTTTTCAACAACATCAACTTTCACTTTTTTGAGTTCCAATGAAAATGCAATATAACTTTTTTTACGATGCAATTTTCGTAATGTTCTAATGTATGTTTTTTTATCAGCAGAGACATCTTCACCCTTTAACATTCTTGCTTGAATATTATCGGCAAGGGTAAAAGCACTTTTAAGTTCAGTTGTAAACTCTTGACATGATGCCATTGTAGAACTTCTGTAAATATTAGAATTTTGTAATGCTTTTGAACACTTTAATGAAGTTTTCTCTACTTTAGTTCCTAAAGCATTATAAAGTTTTGGTGCAGCAAAAAGTTGTGTAGATAAAAGTTGACTTGCGAGTACTATAGATATTAAAGAAGCTGTTTTTTTCATATGGTAATTTTAACATACTTTTCAAATAATGGATATTAATAGTATATAATTTCATAATATTTTATTATAAGGTCGCACTATGAACAAACCACTTAGTATCGTGAATCAACTTATTCTTCCTCTTCTCGTCATATCTGCATTTTTCACAACACTCTTTTATCAAGATGAAATTCCAAAACAACTTTTTAGTTTTTTACCCGAGCTCTTTTTTATCATGACAATTATTGTATTAGCAGTAAGTTGGCACTTTAACCGCAATCAGTTTGGCTTTATCTTAGTACCACTCATCTTATTTTTCACTTTAATAAACTATATTGATTTTGATAATAAAACGCTTCTAATTAATATTTTTTCACTTTTTTTTCCTATTCATCTTTTTATTTTTTCCTTATTTAAAGAGCGTGGAATACTATCACTTTGGGGTGTTTTAAAAATTGTTTTTGTTATTGTAGAACTCTCAGCAGTCTATTATATTTTTATTACCTATCAAAGTGATATCAAAATACTATTTTCACTAAATCTTTTTGAAAGTAGTTTAACTTCTTGGACACGCTTAAGTGATGTTACCTTAGTTACAACATTTATTATCATGATAGTTTTTTCACTCCTTGCACTCTTTCATTATCAGATGAGTTATCACGCTTCTTTTATTGTTATTACTTTTTTAAGTAGTGTTGCTATTCATTTTAAAGAGGCTCCAACTTCAATGGCACTAGCCTATCTTTCTATTTTAATTATTAGCTTTAGTGTTTTAATTAAAGAGTCATATCGACTCGCTTTTTTTGACCAATTAACTGAGCTTCCTGGTCGTCGTGCACTCATTGAAGATATGGCGAAACTTGGTCGTTCTTACACGTTAGCTATGATTGATATTGATCACTTTAAAAAGTTTAATGACACTTACGGGCATGATACTGGAGACGAAGTATTAAAAATGGTAGCCGCTAAACTCGGTGACATTGCAGGTGGTGGTAAAGCATATCGTTATGGTGGTGAAGAGTTTACTATTTTATTTCCATCAAAAAGTGTAGCAGACTCTTTTGTTTATGTTGATGCTGTACGTGAGACTGTTGCAACTTCAGGATTTGTAGTAAGAAATAAAAAGAGTAAAAAAACTATTTTTGTAAATATTAGTGCCGGAATTGTAGAGAAAAGTTCTAAAGATAAAGATCCAATGGCAGTTATGAAACGAGCGGATAATGCACTTTATAAAGCGAAAAAAGCAGGAAGAAATAAAGTAATTAAAGCATAACAAGAAAATTAATTTTCTTGTTATTACAATAATTTAGTAAGAGAATAAAAAGAGGTGTAAATTGTTTTTCATATCAATAGTTAAACTATTAACATCACTTGCATTAAGTTTATAAACACTGTATTTTTGTGTTGAACTCTGAGCATACTCACTACTAAGTTGTATTACATCTGTAGAACCCACTAACGATTGTACCGAATCTAATGAACTATTTGTTGTTACAAAATAGAGCACTAAATCACTTCCATCTTTAAAGTTAAGTGCTAAACTTGTTGCACCTTTAAGAGGTAATACTTCATTAGAGTTTTCTATTTGTGATGGTAAATAGGTCCAGTACTCCGTTGCCGTTGTATCTGTATAGTATTTACTTGTACTGTACGATTTTACATTTGTGATTTGATCCGCTTCTAAACCATCAATCAGTGCTGCAATACGTTCTTCTTCTGAATTGTATTCAGTTCCAAAAATTTCAGTAACATCACTTGGTGCATTGACAGTTAAAGTAGTATCTGTTTCATTGTTATCGTCAAGAAATTCCTGTACTGCACCACTAAAATTATCACGATTAGACGTAAAAGTTTCGGTTGTTGTTGTTACATCTGTTTTACTCAAATAATCGTCACCAATATTTAACATTGCTTTTGAATAACTTATACTCTTAAATCCAGCTGCAATACCAAAATGGATAATAGTACTTGATAAGTATCCTATTTTTCCATTTTGACGTATGCCTACTGCCATACCATCTGCCATTGCTGAAAGATTATAATAACGTTGTTCATCATTGGCAACACCATCTTTAATACCCTCAAATAAAAACTTCATGTATTTATCAGTTCCTGCTGAGTCTAAATGATTGATGGCTCTAAATAAATCACTTGCACTACCTGAATTTTGAAATAGTGCTCGTAATAATTTTTCGTTTGAATTTTCATTTGCATCACCATGAACCGAAGTTCCAATGTTAAAAAAGAGTTGCTCAAACGCACCACCATCTTGCATTAGAGATTTATCACTTTCTAAAATATCTGCAAAAAGTTTACTACTGGTTTGAGATAAAAGAAGTCCATCAGTTAATGACTTATAACTATTACTATCAAGTGCAGAAAAAATATAACTATTTACAGATTTATTTTCTTTCATTAATGCAAAAAGTGCTTCACCAAAATCTTGGTTAGTACCCATTTTAGGTGCTACACGTTCAGCAAAGATACCCTCTTTTTTGATAGTGTCTAAAAAGATTGTTGCTAATTCACTATGTTCATTAGCCAAGGCAATAACTTCAGTAATAATAACATCTGATTGTAATGCTACCTTATACGCCTCAATAAGAGCACTATTAAGTGTTAACCCTGTTACATCCATACCAATGGTAACATCAGGTGCTGTATTGTCATTACCACCTGTATTAGTGTCAGTCGGTGTTGAAGTCACAACATCAGCATTTTCTTCATCACATAAATTCCAATGAGAAGGAATTGCACATGCTGCAGGATAAGGGTGACACACACCTACAACAGGACTTTTAGCATATACAGTTTGATACGAACAATCGTCTCTATCAATTACACCAGGAGTAGTTGTGGGTGTATCATCACCAGTACTGTCATTTGAACCAGGAGCATCAGCTCCATTTTGATAACATATCGTTTTAGCTTGTTCTGCAGAAGCTACGCTACCAAAGTCAGATTCATTAACAAACCAATAACTTAAATTCTCTGTACCTTTACTATCTTCTAAAACAACTTCTAAACAGTGGTCATTATCAATGAATTCTATCCACATTTTAAAGTCGCCAAAAGTACTAGATGCAGTCATGAATCCATCATTAATACTTAAGTCCATACTTCCACTAAACCAACCCATTTTATAACGTGCTTCTGTTACTGCCTTATCGATATTAAATTCAGGACTTACAATTGCAGAGTAAACATAAAATGTTCTATTGCGAACTAAACTTTGAGTAAAGTCTTCAATTTTTTTCTCAACACCTCTTCTTTGTACTGCACGAGCTTGTGCTGCTCTTGAAACTGGACTAGGAACATAAGAAAGTCCTTGCTTTAAATAAGTAACAGGATTATTTTCTTCCGCACTACTACCAGAATTTAAGGCATAAAAACCTAATACAAACTTAGTATTAAACTCATCTACTGATAGAGAAAGTAGTGAGGAGGGTGGTGTTATTTTGCCTTCATCTGAAAGCTGGTGAAACGCATCATAAGCACCATCATAAATATATTTTTCATTATCAGTAACAATCAAGTAAGAGAAAAGAAGATCCGCAAGGGATTGACTACTACCACTCGCAATAGGTGCTTTATTATTACTAAAACCATACAGTTCTTGATTTAATCTAGAAGTAGTAACTTGGGGTGCGTCAGCGACTACATTAGTACTAATATCTGAGGTAGTCTCTTGAGGATTAGTAATAGGTAAATCACTGTTAACTTCTTTGTCTGTTGATGATGGAGATGAAGATCCCCCACATCCTACAAGCAGTAAAGAAGATAATAATATGGAAGGTAGTAATACTCTTTTTTTCATAATGTTGCCCTAATATTGAAATTTTAATACGATTTTGTAGTAGCAAATGCTACTACAAATGAAGTGGAATCTATTGAAGATTAATAAGTACAACATTTGAAATTGTACTCTGCGGAGTTTTAACTGCTATGTAAATTTTATTAGCATTTGTTGAAGCAATAACATCTGCCCAAACATCAGAAAAATCTACATTTTGAGATATTGCAATACCTGCATTAGTATCACTATCAATCATAATTGAAGTTGACACATAAAGTGTATATTCAGTTGCACCATTACTAATTGCCATACTAGGAGCTTCATTTAACGACGCTACTGTTCCATAGTCAATATCTAATGTAATACTGTTTAAACTTACTGATTGACGAGCAGGTGCTTTATTTGCTAAATCACGAACTAAACCAGCCATCATCTGCTCAGTATTAACAATTCTATCTGCCATAACACCAATTTGTAATGACATTTTACCAATATCATCAGCAAGTTTTGACGTTAAATCTACCATATCACCAAAAGCATCACTTCCAGCATCAATTCCATTATTGGTAACAGACTCTCCTGCATCAATTCCATTGTTTGCGACTGATACACCACCGTTAACCATTGCAACTGCAACTTGAGTCATTCCGCTAATCATTGTTCCAAAAAATGCGTGTGCATTTATTGGTAAAAGTAAACCTACTACAAATACTGTTGCTAAAACTTTTTTCTTCATGAAGATCCTTCTCTATTTGAAAATGTTATAGAAGTATGATAAATCAATATTCTTTAAACTTTACTTATAAAATTTTATTATATTGCTATAATCTGTTAAGTTCTGTACTCATTTAACAGCTCATTTAACTGTACAGTCATCTCTGTAAGGTGGTTTGATGCTTGTGCAATTTCTTCAACACTTTTTGCATTTTGTGAAGAGAGTTCATTAATATTATCAACTTGTAAAACCATATGCTCAACTGTTTTAGAATTTTCAATATATCCTTCAACTGTTTTATCTACTTTTACAAGTGATACATTCATCGCAGAAACGCTATCATCAATTTCACTTTCTACTTGCTGTGCATTTTGAGATAACTCCCCTACTTTATGCGCATTATCAGCAATTTGATCACTAGTGTCAATAACAGACTGAACAATAACATTAATAGTAGCATTAATCTCGGTTAATGACTTTTGCGTTCTCTCCGCCAATTTTCTTACCTCATCAGCAACAACTGCAAATCCACGACCATGTTCACCTGCACGTGCAGCTTCAATAGCAGCATTTAGAGCTAGTAAATTGGTTTGATCGGCAATATCAGAAATAACAGTAAGTACTTCTTTAACTTGTTGCGTATCTACTGAAAGTTGTTGCAGTCGTTCTGCCATTTCACTTTCAACCATAGAGCGTGTATGTACTTCTTGCGCTAAATGTTTAATTTTTTCATTTGCATTAAGAAGTTGTTTACCTGTCTCATCAATTTCATCTTTTACCGCTTTAGCATCACCAATAGAAACTTTTAAGACCTCTAAAAGTGTATTACCCTCACTAGTAACACTTTGTACAATCTGAGCTTCTTCATCTGTTTTACGACCAATTACATCAGAAGTAGTTGACAACTGCTCTGCAATTGAAGTATTTTCATGACTCATCTGTTTTGCTTGATCAACGGTCACTCTAACTTTTTCAATAAAATCATTAATATTAGAACTCACCTCATGCATTTCATCACCCTTAGTCACAACAACTTGCTTGGTTAAGTCTCCCTCACCTTTTGCTAAGTCATAAGCAGCATTTTGTAACAATGTAAGCTTCGAAATAATAAGTTTTTGAATTGATAACACCGTAAATAGAGATAATAAAGCAATGACAAAAAGAGACATTGTCACAATAATATTTGTCGTAGTTACCACACTACTTAATGCTTCATCTTTATCCATTTTAACAATTAATCCCCATTTTTGGCCAAAAAAGTCTACTGGGGTAAAAGAGTTTAAAATAGCAACACCTCGATAGTCTGTTGCCATAATTGATCCCGTTTCACCTTTTAAAACTTGACGAACAGGCTGTGTGTCAATTTTAAATGTAGCAATAGTAGTTTTTAACCTCTGAACTGCTTCAACCTTAATTTCATCTACAAAACGACTGTCTGTTTTCATATACATGTCATTACCCACTAAAAAAGCTTCTCCCGTTTCACCAAGACCTGCTTTTTTAAACTCTCCATGAAAATTCATTGTTTTATTAAAAGAGTCAACAGGAAGTTGAATAATAAGAGATCCTTCATACTCACCTTGATAAAATAGAGGCGTAGCAATAAAAGAAGCTTGTGCATTTAAACTTGGTTCATACGGAGTAAAGTCATTAAAAACTATTACATTCTCTTGTGCTGTTTTAGATTTTTTAAATACTCTTGCAAGACCACTATCTTTATAAACACCATTTAATAAATTGGTTCCAAAATCTTTCTCTTTATGAACACTATAAACAACGTCTCCATCAGGATTAACTAAAAAGATATCATACAGTGCAAACTTTTCTAGTGTTACTTGAAATTTACGATGGTAAATAGTGTGTTGTTTTGAATATTCATCATTATGATTTTTGTTCATCATTAAATTATGTTTTTCACCAAGAGGCATTTTGTTATCTACTATATATAAAAATTGAGCAATTTTAGCATTATTTGTTTTTGGAATGTACCCTTTTAAAGCCCTTTTGGATTCTGCTTTTGGAACGTCAAAATTAATTTTATTTATATATTGAGTTTGATAATGGGCTGTTAATGCCTCATCAACTTTATTCACATTGAATTCTTCATTTTCTAACTCTGCCATAGCTTCGTCAAGGTGCCATAACATCTCAACAGTACCTAAATCATTTGACAAAGAGAGCATTAAAGCACTCAAACTGTTTGTAAACTCCATAATACTCTCTCGTTTACTCTCAGCAATACTTTCAAGTTGGTTCATTCGTGCTTCTAAAAGCGATTTTGAAGATTGATTAATAGCAATAATGGTAATTGTAGTACCTAAAACAACAAGACCTACAATAGTAAGTGCAACTAGCCTTACTTTAATACTTTTTAAATTCATACTAAAACCTTTAGATTTTCTTTAATTATACATATTTAGACTTAAGTGTTATTATAAATAAGATATAATCTTAAAAAAAAGGAACTCTTTATATGCTTCGATACTTTCTAATGCTCTCTTTTTTTATGACATCACTTTTTTCAGCTTCAATGAATGCAACTATTTCTACGGTTACACATGATAAAGAAATTACTCTTGCAACAGCAACACTTGAGTCATCTGTTGAAGTTGGGGTCACAGGGTTCATTGTTCATCCTCTTAAACAAAACCACCAAATTATTATTGCTAATCTCGAAGTACTTTCATATGATAAAAAAAGTAAAGAAGTTACCTTTAAAACATCACCTTACACAGGATTAACACAAAATTCCCTTCCTAATGGAAATTGGGAAGTTACGGTAGGCGATGAAGCTATTTTTGCTTTCGCTTATAACAGAGCACTTTTAATTGCTCCTGATGAAGAGATTTATCACTTTTTAAGTTCTAAAATTCCTTCTATTGAATGGGTTCACCCTGATAAATTTGCTACATTTTTATCGTATAAAGGACACCCAACACCACTAAAAGAGGACTTTAGAGACTTCTGTGTTGTTGGTGCAACTGGGCTCTTATATCTCTATTTAGAAGAAGCACTTTTTACTCTTGATTGTAAATCTTTTTCACTTTTACAAATTACCCCTGCAGCTATAAAAAGAGAAAAAGAAAAACTTCCTTTTTACTCTCGTGTTGATAAAATATATGCAGGTTGGTTTGGAAAAGGAACAAGTGAACTTGAAGTATACGACGAGTATTACTTAGAACTTCTTAACCAAAGTAATCAAAAAAGTACTCTTCTTAGCGAGTACAATAAAAAATCTAATAAAGGAAAAAATTAATGTTAGACCCAAAACATTTTAAACATTTTGAATCTGTTGTTGGAGCAGAAAACTGTTACAACGATAAAGCACACATGATTGCCTACTCTTACGATGCAACACGTGAGCATTTTGAGCCCGACGCAGTTGTTTTTCCCCGTCACGAACAAGATATTAGTGACATTCTAAAATTTTGTAACGAACATGGCATTGTTATTGTACCTCGTGGAGCCGGAAGTGGATTTACAGGTGGTGCTCTTCCAAGTAGTGGTGGAATTGTTTTAGCCTTTGAAAAGCATATGAACAAAATCTTAGAAATTGATATGAAAAATATGGTAGCTATTGTTCAACCCGGTGTTATTAACATGGACTTACAACAAGCCGTAGAAGAAGTAGGTCTTTTCTACCCTCCTGATCCAGCATCTCAAGACTACTCAACTATTGGCGGAAATGTAAATGAAAATGCGGGTGGTATGCGTGCTGCAAAATATGGTATTACTAAAGATTATGTTATGGCAATTCGTGCCGTATTACCAAATGGCGATATTATTAAAGCCGGTAAACGTACCATTAAAGATGTCGCAGGTTATAACATTACAGGTATTTTAATTGCATCAGAAGGTACACTTGCAGTCACTTCAGAAGTGACGCTTAAGTTAATTCCTAAACCTAAACTAACCAAAACAGCAATGGGAATTTTCGATAGCGTATCTCAAGCTATGGAAGCCGTTTATAACACTATGGCAAGTGGTATTACTCCCGTTGCAATGGAATTTTTAGACAATTTAACTATTCGTGCGGTTGAGCAAACTTTTAATAAAGGTCTTCCTGTTGAAGCCGGTGCTATTTTAGTTACTGATGTTGATGGAAACTTAGATGCCGATTTAGATTTCCAACTCTCTCAAATAGAAAAAGTGTTTCGTGAACATGGCTGTAGTGAATTTAAAATTGCTAAAGATGATAAAGAAGCTGCTGATATCTGGTTTGCACGTCGTAACGCTTCTCCTGCTCTTTCTATTTACGGAAGTAAAAAACTTAATGAAGATGTTACGGTTCCTCGTTCAGCACTTCCTGAGCTTTTAGAAAAGTTTTATGCTATTGCTAAAAAATATGATATTAATATCCCATGTTTTGGACACACTGGCGATGGAAATGTTCATACTAATGTTATGGTTGATGGAAGTGATCCTGAACAAGTTAAAATCGCTTACCAAGCTATTGAGGAAGTCTTCCAAGCTACTATTGATTTAGGTGGAACTCTCTCAGGTGAGCATGGAATTGGTTTAGCTAAAGCACCTTATATGGGTATGGCTTTTACTGATGAAGAGATGGGACTTTTTCAATCTATTAAAAATGCATTTGATCCTAACAATATTTTAAATCCTGCAAAAATGGGATTAAAATAAATTATGAAAACGATGTTTAGGCATTTAAGGTTTTATTTTAAAAACCTTTTTGACCCTGAACTGACTTATTACGCTTCATCACTAAGTTTTTATACCCTCTTTAGTATGATTCCTCTGCTTCTTATTATTTTAACGACAGTCACTAATCTTCCGAGTTTTAATGAGTATTATGAAGATATTAAAAACTTTATTTTTACTAATATTGTTCCGGTACACTCTGAAACTATTACTAATTATATCGATTCATTTTTACAAAAATCGGTCAACTTAGGGCTTTTTAGCTTTATCATGATAATTGTTGCATCACTACTGTTTTTTGAAAACCTTGAGTATATTATCAGTAAAATATATCGTGTGCCAAAACGGAGTAAATGGAACTCTATAACTACCTATTGGACATTTTTAACGCTAACACCAATTGCATTGGGGCTCTCATTTTTTCTCTCTTCTAAAATTCGAGAACTTCTTGTTAATAATGAATTTGCTTCATGGTTTAATATCATGGCAATAGTACCCTATTTTATAATTTGGATGCTATTTTTTGCTATTTTCAAAATCTCTATCAATAAAAGAATTCATACTAAATCAGCATTAATAAGCTCTTTTATCACCGCGTTAACATGGAATATTGCTAAGTATGGTTTTATATCTTACGTCTTTTATAATCAGACATACACAACACTTTATGGTTCATTTTCAATTCTAATTTTTTTCTTTTTATGGATTTATATTTCATGGATTATTTTTATACATGGTCTTAAACTATGTTATTTGGTAGAGCGCACCTACAGTTATAAAACTTCCAAAAACCACTAAAATATAGCGAGATTTTTTATTATATATTGATAATAAAGAGAGCACTATAAAAGCTATCATGATAGAATCTGAAAGCACTACTTTTTGAACTGATACACTATTTAGTAACCACAATAATTCATTATCTAAAAAAGCGCCCCAACCTATCATATGTAACAATATTGACAAGGGATAAAATAGTATAAATAATGAACTTAGTAGTGTAGAAAAGGGATGTAAATACGAAAAAGTTTCAAACAAATATAATGAATATGGAAGCATCATGATATAAATCCAAAGAGGTAAGAATACTACTTGATATCGTTTTTTTAACTCAATTTTTAAAAATAAAAAGATGTAAAATACTCCTATTACAGAAAGCCAAAACCCCATAGATAACATTAATTTAGGATATAAACTTAGCAATACAAAAACTGTAACAAATAGTGTTTGCATAGATATAATTTTATATCCACGATCATACAAAATAAATCCAACTATCATCATTCCATACGAACGAACTAATGATGGTGGAAAATTTAAAAACCACATATACAGAAAAAGAAGTAGCGAAACGATTACAAATAAATCGCGATTGAGATGTCTATAGGGAGTATATGAATTATGGGAACCTCTAAAAACCACTTCTAAAGTAGCCTAAATTATTCCCAATTAAATTTTCAACTTTTATCAGGTTTTTCAAATATATATTCTGAAAAAACTGAGTAAATTTCACCTATTATTGATGATAT
>Ga0233441_1002079_pt1 | contig 15582 bp, 19 predicted proteins | sample SI_123_September_4_FD_182781 | JGI IMG/M metagenome (GOLD analysis project Ga0233441, IMG submission 182781) | Seawater microbial communities from Saanich Inlet, British Columbia, Canada - SI_123_September2016_135_MG | ecosystem: Environmental > Aquatic > Marine > Inlet | place: Canada: British...
TACTGATTGACTGCACCGCTGGCTCAATTGGTAGAGCAGTTGACTCTTAATAAATTGCCTTCCGTTGTTTTTATTACACTTACACGCACAACATACCGGTAACATACCGTTGGACTCTTAAGCTGCGTGTTTTGCGTGTTGCGGGAGCTGGATAGGATACTGTTGTAAAAAAAGCCCTTGGGTTTTGAGGTCAGGGGCTATTTTTATATATCAACCTATTCTAGGAATCTCCAAAAGTATCTCTTAGAAGATTATGCTAATTGCTCCAACTTGTTCTGACAGGATACAAGAAAATACTAACTTCAGAAGTGGCGTAAGTCTGGGGGGAAGGTCAGTGAACATGAGGATATTGTAACAGGTTTCCCTTCAAGAGTCCAGATGGGTCATTTATTGGAAAATATTGCCAATTATGTGACAGAATGTGGGGAATATACGACGAACAATTCCGAGAGGAGTTATAATAGACGCGCAGCGGGGGGCGTAGCCCCCTAGGACCACGGGTTTACTCGAGGGAACCTATAAGGAAGTCTATGCGGCAGTCTTAAAATATTTTCATCTGAGTCAATTAAAGAAAGGGTGCTATCTTTGATATCTTCTGTGTATGCAGAACAGTTAGGTTGAGGAATAAGGTGTATATGGATTCAGTTAAAGCGGTTCATTATAAGTGGTTTGAGTTCGTGACGAATCAATACAATAGTCTGAATGTAGAACATATGAGTGGAGGTACTATATGTTGGCAAGCAACGTAATAATGGATATTATCTATATTGATTTAGATAATACTATTTGTGATTATGCTGGCGGTTATGCCGAGTATAAGGTTAAGCACCCCGAAACTCTACATCCCCAGAGCATGGAGGATTTCTGGACTGGGTTGAGACCGATTGATGGAGCAGTAAAAGCTGTAAATGATTTACGATGTAAGTATGAAGTATATATATTGTCTTCTCCATCGGCAAGAAATCCTGCAAGTTATAGTGGGAAGAGAAAATGGGTTGAGTTGTATTTTGATTATCAAATGTGTGAGCGATTAATACTTTGCAGGAATAAGGGATTGCTTAAAGGAGATTTTCTCATTGACGATCTTATTAGCGGAGCTGGGCAGGAAAACTTCGAAGGATATCTCATTCAGTTTGGATCCCCTGAATACAGTGACTGGTGCACAGTAGGTAGTGCATTGCGTTGAGTCCAAGTTCTTTGTGGTTGTATTTTTCAACACATTTAGAAATCATACAAAACACACAATAGGCAGGAGACGTGAATGCCAATTACGAGGATCGTCAGGGCAATCTACCCGAATAAGGAAGAGGAATATGTTGAATTGCACTCATGCTGCAATGTTTATAATTCGGTTGAGGCTTTTCGAGAAGCAATCAAATCAAAGCGCGAAAAACCTTACATGGAGATACCCCTTAGTCGTTTAATTAATCTTCATAATGCGGACGGCATAAAAAACATGGATCAGATTAAGGGAATGATTGAGCAGATTCGCAGTAATAGGGATATTCTGGAAAGTGATGGTTTGCCTAATGTGAAAATAATCAGAACCATTGAGGGGGATTATGTTTTATTTGATGGGCATCACTCTCTTCTTGCGTACATGTATACAGGTGTGCAGTATCTGCATGAGTTGCCGTTCCTGTTTGTAGATAATATTCAGGGATATACGCCAGACAATGACATTCATGTATTTTTTGGTCCTCACGGAGAAAGATTAGGGTCAGAAGACTGGAGAAACTATTGTATTAACAAGCGATATCCCTTTCATGAACAGTTGTGCGAAAGGATACAGAAAGACATGAAGGATTTATTCAATTCTCTAAAAGGACAATTGGGTGTATCGTTAGATTCTGGTAAATGATTCGGGAGTTATTTTGTGAAAAACATTGACAGGCATATTCACCTGGAGGGAGCAATTTCAACAGAAACGGTTTGGCGCATTATGACTGTTATTGAGGAAGACACTACAAAGGTTCAAAAAGAGGATTTCTGGAATTGGGTGGTTTTTGATGAGCCCTACATACCTGAAAAGAAAATCCAGAGGTTTAGCAATATTAATTCAATAGATGATGCCAAAAAAATATTTCTCGATGGAACTATCCAGGAAAGGAGAAGATACCTTGAGTATACTGGTGGTATTACGAATACATCTATAGCGCATGAGAATACCGGGTTTCGGCACTTTATGAATCGCTGTTACGGAATACGAGCAGTGTTATTTCGTCCGGGAAGTCCGTATTACGATACAAGCATTAGTAAAAAAATAATGTGCCTGGCATTGAGGGATATTTCGAGTCAAGCAGAAGACCAGAGTATTTCCGCGCTACATTTACGGTTTAAATTTGACCGTCTCAATTGCTCCTTGGCGGCACATTACAATATGGATTTTATGAAAACTGTCTTTGCTATTGCATCACAGATTGAGCGTGATTCGGGTGTCGGTTTAAGATTCTATTTACCTTTGAGGCGAAATCCCACACGCCAAATACGGAACGCTAATTGTGAGTTCAGTTCTGATGTATATACCTGGTTCGATCAACGATGGTTACGGCCGCTGAGTGAATTGTCTGTTCAAGAATTGGACAGAATTGCCGGCGTAGATATCGTGGGGAACGAAAACCACAAGGATGATACACCAGCTGATTTGAAAAACAACCTTTGCTATATAAACTATTTCATAAAGGGTCTGCAGAAATTAAAAAAGGAAAAAATAGGGGGATATTCTGATAAAATCACTGTGACTGCGCACGTCGGAGAGAATTATGGTGCAAGGGTTGCTCGCGGTTTGGAAATATTAGAGAATGTCGTTGATGATCTTGATGATCTTAATTTTATAATTCATGGCACAATATTAGGTCGTGCTGACGAGACCACGTTCCATCGAATTGTCACCAAAATTAAGGATAAAGGAATAGGTGTTCTTGCGAGTATATATTCAAACTTGCATACTGGAGTTATTGGGAAACCAAGTGAATATCCGGCCTGGCGTTTAGCTACTGCCGGTGTGCAACTTTTTCCGTCATCAGACGATCCAGGTGCATCGGGAATTACCTTTAGCATGGAGAAAAGGCTGCTCGAAACCATAATCGGTGGAAAAAATGTAAGTCAGTGATGGCTATTGAGGATAACTAGTGAAATAGTTTATTTTCGAATGAATTTCTGAGTATATTCGACTTTCTTTATTATTGACTAATTCCAAAGAAATAACAAGACACTGGTGTATTAGTGACAATTGTGGATGGGTATAAATATTGCTAATAGATGAACGAAAATGGATGATTGGCTGGGGAGTTACGGCAAGCTGTAATATGAAGTGCTCCTTCTGCTACAGCAAAGGTGTTCGAAAAGACCACAAAGATCTAAACCTAGATGTTTTAATGTCTTTTATTGACCGCAATGCCGAATCGATTGACTCTGTTAATTACGGCACTGGCGAGAATACCCTTTCCGAGAATTGGTTTCACCTTCTTCAGTACGTCAATCAAAGATATCCCGCAATACGGCAGGCATTAACAACAAATGGATCTTTATCTCAAATCAATGAATCCAAGTGGTCTAGTGTAATGAGTGCTTTGGATGAGGTAGATATATCATTTGATTTCAGGGATGAATCAAGCCATAATAATTTCAGAGGTCATTCAATGGCATCCTCATGGGCGGTTAAGACCCTTGAGATGTGCCGAAATTATAATATTACCACAACATTAGTAATAATGGGGATTGAAGAAACACTGGATTTGGAAAACCTGGATGGAATATTTGCTTTAGCCAAACAATACAATGCATTTGTGCGTATAAACATTTACCGACCGAATAATAGTGACAATCTGAGTATTCTTTCATATCATACGCTTCATAAATCCATCAAACACATTATTAATAATTATAAAGTGGTGTCCATGGCAGACCCGTTATTTTCAGCTATTGTTATGGGAAAAGAAAAGGTAGATGCTTCGGGGCGAACTAGCTTGCGTATACTCCCTGATGGTTCGATAACACCCTCCACATATCTCACTGAACCGGAGTGGGTCCGTGCGAACATTGCAGATGCCAATATTGGCTCGCCTGACTTTATCCAGAATATGCAAAAGGGATTGTCTCGTCCTGTATATCCCCCTGAATGTGAAAATTGCCCGGTAAAATCACTTTGTGGTGGTGGGGCGATCGATCGAAGAATACTTTGGTACGGGACGCTTCTGGAGCGTGACCCCTATTGCCCATTTAGAAATGGAGAAAGGCCTTCAGATTGGTCTGTGAATATACCATATACACAGGGCCGAGGACCGCAAATTCATGATGGATATTTACCCACTCTGATATTTTCACCATAATAGTACTTCCTTTTCAAATAGAGCAAGAAATGAATCCTCCTTACCTGCCAATCCCCCGGAACATAATCATTGATGTGTCAAATGCCTGTAACCTGAGATGCAAAACCTGTCCCCAGGGGCAGCAACTTGTAATGCATCCTTCCAGACCAATGTGCTTGGAGGATTTTATACAACTTCTTGATAAGCTTCAGGAATTATTTCCACCTGTTGAAAATGCCGAGGGCAATACTACAGGTGTGAAATTGTATAGTTGGGCTGAACCTTTACTCAACCCAGAAGTCGGTGCCATGATACATGAGGTGAAGAGACGGGGATATGCAACTATACTCAGTTCTAATTTAATGCCTTCTGTATCTTCTAGGCTTACAGAGTATCCTTTGGATGTCCTGATAATAACAGTAAGTGGTTTTACCCAGGGTGTCTATGAACACAATCACGACGGCGGAGATATTGAAATCGTGAAATCAAATCTTGCCGGTATTATGAAAAGCCAGAAAGAAAAGGGGTATCCCAAACTGGTCAAAGTAAAATACCTGGTTGGTGAACACAATGAGCATGAAGTAGATGACTTTAGAAAATTTGTGACAACGCTTCCGGGAAATATTGTATTCCTGAATCACTCTGGTCCTCTAAGGATGCTTGGGCGAACAAGAGAATTAGGTTTGCAGACAATGCCTGCTGGAGTTGGTGAACATGTACCCGGTCTGTGTTATTCATATCGCAATGCACAAGGCATGTGTAAAAAACTGGGACGGGATTTTCAACTTGTCATTCGAGCAGATGGTGCGGTTTTTCCATGTTGTTCGATCCAATATGATGATAGGTTGAGTCTTGGCAATATCTTTACAGACGATCCCGCTGTTATTCTCACTTCAGAGCGTTTCTTGCGTTTACAGAACACTAGGCTTACCGGTCCCGAATCAATTTGTTTTGAGGGGTGGGACAGTGAGTTTGTGAATCAATCAGGGCTAGGTAAGGTACAATAATGGCATATACAACGTTTAATGACCGTGTCTCAGATTTGTTCAAAGAGGTGAGTGCTCTGGAAGAAGGTCACTTCGAATACGATTCCGGTTTACATGGGGAAATCCATTTTGAAAAACGCAACATTATCACACGACCTGCTGTCCTAGAAGAACTTGCAGGTATTCTAGCAGATTATCTCATCAGTAAAAATGTTGAGATTGATGTTGTATGCTCTCCTGCTGTTGGAGGAGTACCTTTTGCACTCTTTGTGTCCCTGCATATGAAGTGTCGCTTTGTGTTTTGTGATCGCAAGCAGTCGCTGGCGTTGTCTTTGCGAAACAAGTTTGCTCCTGTAGTACAGGGACAGCGTATTCTTTTTATCGATGATAACCTAACTACTGGAACAACCTTGAAAGAAAGTTGTCGGCTTCTTGAGAAATATGATGCCCAGGTTGTTCATGCCGGGTTTATCGCTGATGTGTGCTCTAAAAACCGTTGTCTCCCAGTTCAAGTTACAGCACTGCTGTCGCAGACTGATACTGCATGGCAGGTCGGAAATTGCCCCCTTTGTGAGAAGGGTGTACCAATGGGTCAAAAACAAGAGAGTGAATAACTCGATGAAAGCAAAAGATATGTATTATTCAAAATCGAACCCGATATCGATTGGGAGAATTACTTCAGAAGACACCGATTCGTTCTGCTATGCTGATGGTGCCGGCAAAAAGCACTCAATCAGTTTATCGGACTCTGAAATTCTTCGAAAAATGAATGGAAAAAATAGTGTTGGAGATATCGCAGGTTTAATCGGATGCACAGATGCAGAGGTCAATAGCGTGCATGATCGATTTGAAGGTGAGCACACTGTTACCGTATTGGAAAATTGGAACAAATTCCGCTGGTGTGAGCAATGCAAGGTTCATTTGAATAGTGAAGATGGAGTCTGCCCGGATTGTGGAAAACAACTCCAATATGTCCCATTGAGCCCGCCATGCGACCCGTGGATATGTTTTGAGAAGGAGCGTGAATTTATCCTTGATCTGTTGGAGAAGAAAACTGGAATAAAGATTCCGATTTCAACTATGGTATTCGCAAATACCATTTTCGATGAGGGCATTTTCTCATGGGAAATTGTGATGCACGGTGAAATAGTCGCTACCTTGAGGTTTGAAGGCCTCGACCCTGATGGGTGGCAAATGAAACCAGCGGTATCATTCCCGATGGTGGCAACCAAGCTAGCAGAGAATGCATCAGTTTCCTGGGATGAAAAGATGGAAAAAACCATTTCGGCATGCCTGCCGTATGTGAATCAACTGGTAGAAGAGACTGCTTCATTTATCAATGAAGTGATCAGTGGATGGGAACACACCCCGATATTGTTTTTTAGTGGCGGGAAAGAGAGTATGGTTATGGCCGAAATATTCCGACAACTGGATAAAGATGTATCCCTTGTATATGCAGGCGTTGGCCTTGACTTTCCCGAAGAGGGAGAATTTATACGGTCTCTCAGGAATAATAAATGGTTTGGTCCCCGTCAATCTCTATATGCGGATTTCCCTGAAGCTTCACTTGGCATGCAAGCCTTGTGCGAGCAGGGACTACCCACTATAGATAATACCTGGTGCAGGGAGGTGTTGAAGTATCCGAGTCGGTCAAAAGTACTTACTCAAGTAGCACCGGAAGATGAGTTTATCATTTTTGAAGGTTCCCGCTGGTACGAAACCGATTTCCGCAGAAGTCATCCAAGAATACAGCATATGAGAATTCCCGGTTATGCACGGGATCATCATTGGGCTTTGCCCCTTGTGAAGTGGAACTCTTTTAGCATTTGGGTATTTACACTATATCACAAGTTACCAGTGAATCCATTGTACATGAAAGGATTCCAAAGGACAACGTGCTGGATATGTCCTTTAATCGATCCATATCATATTCATCAATCACAGTTGAATTATCCTGAGTTATGGAAAGAAGTACCTCATGGCGACCAGTCCTTTTTCTCTGTGAGTGATCTGCAGAAATACCCCCTTTAATGAGGAGAGGTGTGTCAGACGTCATGGAAAAAAGCTGGAAAAAAGCGGGATACCAGCTTTTGGAGACTTTCCAAGCTAGACCGGGTCGTCATATGACCGCCCTCCTTATGCATCCGGACAGAGGTACGGTTTTTGCCAAGGTATTGCCACACAATGAAGCGGTAGAGGAGAAGAGAAGGTATGAGGAAATCAGCACCTTCATTCCTCGAGACTTTCGTCTGGAACTGATTGAAGGAGTTTCCACTGAATACGCTGAAACACTTATCTATAATGCCTGCATTAATAGTCAGACACTCGATCGGTGGGTTCTGGGGAAAGCGCTGACAGAAAGATTTACAATTAGAGATGTAATACTGTCAATTCTCCAGGAAGGATTGAGTCAGGCACATTGGGGTGAAGGGAGAAAGGGATGGAGAAATGTTCCCCCTGTGCGCCTTCCGCCATTGCCAAGTGATCGTCCCAGATGGGTAGGACAGATTAAGGACCATACAGAACGAATGCGATCGTCACTTGATACGATGATGGGACCTGTCGGGGTAATACACGGGGATCTGCATATGCGCAATATTCACATCCTGGATAATCACCCCGTCATTCTCGATTATGGCAGCATATTAACTGAGGGGTGTGTTACGGAAGATTATGTACGGCTAGAGATGTTCTTTGCGCTTCATGTTCCGGATGAAGTTACGTGGCAGGAAGCGATAGATTCCCTATTATTTTTTACACCAAAGAATTCACGAACGAATTACATACTCGACATCGCTTCAATAATTCGAACACTCTGGGTAAAAAATATATATAGAAGCTACGGTAGTATAGACACAGAGATGCTTCAAAAACACTACAGGTTATTTCTGCTACGAGATCTGATCTGGGTAATGAGTAAGGCAAATTTCCCGGATACGGCAAGACAACGCGCATACGAGAGTGCCAAGTCACTCTCACACTTGTTGTTTAACAATGCAAATAATGAATAATTCCACTTTCCCAGTACAGAAGTTCAGGGCTTTCCCAACAATTCCTGTAGGATTCAGTGCTCCAGGGTTACTAGAGGATTTAGAGGTTGTCATTCGTGTTTGCCGAGACAGCGCACAGGGGTTGAAGGATATACTCGGGGTGATAATTACCGGTAGTTATATCAAGAGGCGAAGTCCAAAACTCTGCAGGTTTTCACAGGAAAATTTTGAGCGAGCAAAGGGTAATGTAACTCTAACGTATGCGTGCCTAATGTCAACGGAAACTTTTGAAATAAAAAAGGCAATGGATATCGACATATGGGTCCTTGTGCGCGGTTCTAAACACTGCCCATCCTTAGCGACCATTAATGAGAATCATAGGCAATTTTTAATAGAACTTTCTCATCATAACGGACTTACAGCACATGATGTTGGGACACTAAAGAGGCAATATTTCCAACCCTTCTATAAAGAAGCAGGCTTCTATACCGGTTTACTATCAAAAGAGGAAGAGCCATGGAATTGCGGTCTTTACGCATCAGTATTTAATGAACTTTTCACCCAGCGGTGCCCGCATTTGCCATTCCCGGAGATCCGAGGATTTCCCGCTCCCGTTTTCCATATACGACCGCATATCCTAACAGGTGAAAATTATTCAGACAGGGAACCCATGGCATTCGATCTTATAGATTGGCTTACTCCAGATTACAGTTTCCTGGTCGCATATCAGACCGGGGAAGCAGATATCTGGCCATTTGTTCAAAAACGACCACAAGGATCGTTTTTCAAACTGTTATGACATATTAGTTAGAAAAACCTGGATTCCCAGGGAAGCAGATATGCTCTTTACACAGGTGTATCTTCCGTACGTCGTAAAATAGCAGTTTTAAAATACTGTTCCTGGAAATTCACCTGATTCATAATCTGATCATCCGTCAATGTTAATCCATCGGGTACGATTATCAGTTTGTCATCATCGTCATCCAAGCGGTGCAATACGGCTATACATCTTCCAGTAAAATCATTGATCGGTGTTTCAATTCCCAAGATGTATGCATCAAGTTCTTCATTGTCTGGAGCAAAGACATTTTCTACATATCCGTAATTAACCGGGTACATAAATCCATAGTCCGGATGTGCAGAACCCATTGTTCTGTCTATTTTTATGTGGACAACATGTCCTAAAAAGCGAGTAGCGTAATTATTCACTTCGTATCACCTTTGCTGGTATACAAAAATGGATTTCTCGATACTTCCAAAAAAAAATACAATAGCTTATCTGTGGCTGTATCCTGTCAGAACAAGTTGTGTAAGTCTTCAGAACATTTGGGACACATTTAGTTAAAAGTTAAGACACTTCTTAGTCGTTCAGTCCATTTTACCGACCCCTGTTTTCATCGCAGATAACACGATCTTATGTCGAGTGAAAGGCCAGGACTTAACAAGGGAATGTCTATTGAACCGATATAAACTAATGGTTCAATCTTCAATAAAGCCTGACCTGTATGGATTTTCCAGCCATTGCTCCGCATAACTTGGAAATTCTTGCTCCAAATAACGCCTAATCGCAACCGATTTGACGTTATATAATATTTTAAACAATTCGTAAAATATTGGGATTCCACTTTCAGAGGTGATCACATTACCCCGGTCTTGATTAATTATTCCACTAAGAAGAATATCCTGCAATAATTTTGGACTATCAAAATGAGGTAGTATGAATCTCTGGTATATGTTTGTACAACATCGACCTAGTGTACAACCTATAAAATGTTCCAGTATCATTGGCATGGCAATTTTGATATAACTTTCATCCTTTAGTGCGTCACTAAAGACAATTTCTTGCCAATCATCCAAAATCTTGACCGGATAATCGTCTCCAGGATGTGCTTTAACGTACGAATTCTTCATGTAATAACACGCAGGGTATGATTCGCAGCCCCAGAAATATTCGCCTGAGCGCTCGCCCTTGCTCGCCAATCGGAGAACTAGATCGCTATTACAAAGACGACAAGAAAACATTTTTACCTTTTACATTAAACATGAATTATTACCCTCATCGATTCATATCATCCTTGGGGTATGACTTGCTCATATAAGGGTGACAAGGGCAATTGATTATTAACTACCTTTTCGCTTGGAATCAGCTTTTCTCTCTTGAGAGGGTGGAGGTTCAAAAGAGAATTCACCTTTAAACTCTCCTCCCGCGGTTGTGGAAGTAGACTTACTACTCCCCTTAGACTCAGCTTTAGGAGTGGGTTTTGGCGCTGCCTTACTACGGGGTTTCCTTTTAGAGACTTTTTTAAGACCATCCTCGTACATGACTCTCTCAGCATGTAAATTTTTATACTCATTCTTTAATACTTCAATATCGTTTTTCAATACACGGTTTTCACTCGTCATCTTTTTTTCGGTCTTTTCCATATCTCGCTTATCATTCTTCAGCTCAGAGATATCTTTTCCAATCACATCCAGATGTTTAGACAATTCTTGTTTTTCACTTTCAGAATTCATTAAAGTACTATAATTCTTTATATACCAATCGTACTCATTTATTCGATCCAGCAAATTGTCTTTTTTTAGAAGGAGGGTTTTTTCATCTTGTTCTAGTTTTTGATACTCTTGGTGAAGTTCTTGAATTCCACTTCTTATGTCAAACAAGGTTTTGAAAAGTTTTGTTTTCTCTGTCATATCATTCAACTCATCAGTAAGCTCCTTGAGCTCGCGCAACTCATTAAAATATTTTTCTATATAGCTGAATTTACTGTTTCTATTCTCACGGATTTCATTTTGATTAAAAGATATCACTATTTCATGTTTTGACGCCGTTACATTCACAATGTGCCTCATTGTCAGACTAACCAGTGCGGGGATAAAGGGGTCATACGTGAAAGTTTCATCTACTCTATCGCCCAGATTAAGCATCCCAAGAAGAAATATTGCCGTTTTATTCTTTGAATTATTCTCAATTAAGCTTTTTAGGTTTTTTGATTCCGTTTTCGCTAGATCCAGAAATTCTTTTGTCAGAAGTGTAATAGGATTTCTCGTGTCAACTGGTAACCCCTTTTTAACATATCTTTCATTTAGCATTTTGAAATCATCCGCGAAGGCAGAGAGATCCTCATCTTTGCTAAAATGTTCTGTCATAGACAGCAAGAATCCATCCATTGAATAGTCGTGGCTAATGAAATATGACAACGATTCATCTAGAAAATCACCTAAAATTTTTACCCCTTGCAAGCTCTCATCTTGCAGAAGTGTGCTTTTTAGTTGTTTGGTGCTGTTATTATAGAATAATAACAGCTGGGTTAATATCGGATAATCTGATTTTTCCATAGCGGATCTATCTAAGATCCATTGATCCTTGTGAATTCTTATCTTTATGAAAAAATTATCGTACTCTTGCTTATAGATTGCGTATGAGAGACCAAAAGCACCATTCAGAACATTTGTCGCTTTTACTGGTCGATATGAAGCTCTATACTTATCAAAGCTACCAACTTTTAGGTGTGGATTAGAATTAAAACTATTTTCGTATTTTTCACGGTTGGTCGACACAAATAGCTGCAATTCACTTTTATGAACTTTCTCATAATACCAACCATATTGATCAACATCATATATGTGAATCCATTTCTCCTTATTTAGTTCTTTGATATTGTTCATTGACAGAAGAACAATAAAATCATCTGCCTTATACTGTATCATTGGCTTCAAATAATTAACAAATTCATTCAATTCTTGCCCAGAATCAAAGTCTATGGAGTCGAGTGTAATTTTCTGCTCAGAGAGAGATTTAATAACATATTCTTTTGAATGGATTCTAAAGACTTTGCTCATTTGATGCCCTCAAAATATTTGATTAATACCTTTTCTGGTATCTGTGTTTTTTTTGACTCATTGAGAGTATTTTTTATGTTTTCATAAACGCGGTCTCTATCCGATTCCTGAACTGTAAAGTAAGTCTTACCCGACTTAGAAGAGATGACCCCATTTTCCGTATTGTAGTAAAGTGTAACTAATCGCCTAATTTTCTTGATTGAGTCAGCTCCATCGCTGTCTTGCCTCACTTTGAACTTCACCCAATCTTTATATTCAATTATTGTCATTACTCTATCCGGTCCCGTTGATCCGCATTATTTATTTTGATTTCTGATAGTGAAGATTTCTATAAATCCATATCCTTAAAATATTCCTTAACTTGATTTTCAGCATTTTCGTTCGACTTTTTAGGGATTTCTGCTCCTATAATATCTTTAGATGTCACAAATTGAAAAAAATCATTATTAATATCACTAGAAATAGCGTTATAAATATAGGAGTCGTTTTTGTTCACATAGCTACAGAATATTCGCGTTTTAGCTCTTGAAAATAGGACGAACATCAAATTATCATTTATTTCTTTTTCTTCCCAAAATCCGATTTTGGATGTTTCCGACCTAGGGAAAAAGATATAATCAAATTCTAATCCCTTAAGGCTATGTATGGGTGACAGTATCGTCAATTCTCGATGATCAAAGTTAGGTAATTCAGTAATATCTTTGTTTTTCGGGATTCTTAAGAATTTAACTCCTCTATTCTTCAGCTCATATTCTATCATATCCAAGTGATCATGCCTTAGTTGGGCTATAGCTATCTGCTTACTTTGTTCTTGGCTGTTTTGGATATCTTTGATAATTTTGGCAAGAGCATCATATTCTTCTGCATCACTCCCCGCCTCAATGAATATATTAGGCTGGTTTCGAGCACCGGACGTTTGTCGCTCATTACTGGCAATTGGCTTGATAAAAGCGTTTATTTTCTCTTGCTGTGTAATACCTGCTCTTTTGTCAAATTCGTTTGTATGAATAAAACTTTTCGCCAATTGCGCTATGCTAATGGAATTTCTATAATTTGTGGTGAGCTCCGATTGATTTGATGATACTAACTCATTGTTGATCGACCTAAAGCCGTCATCCGATTTCGAGTCAGCATATATCTGCTGACTCGCATCTCCCAACCATATTTGGTTCTGCGAAAATGCTTTTACTTTGGAAATCCAATCCGCCTGAAAATCTTGGCTTTCATCTACAATTATTATGTCCACTTTATCATCAAAATTGGGTCGCCACGAGTGAAAGTGTTCGACATTTTCAATTTCACTTCCTATATCTTTGAATCCATCATTGATGAATTTTGATAATAGTTTTGTGTACACCAGAAGTCTTACAGATTTTTCATGCTCTTTTCTAAGGATTCTAATTGCATGTGCTGCCACCACTGTTTTTCCGGATCCAGCACACCCCCTTAGAAGAAAATTTCTGTCACTATCTTGAATAATGTCTATCAAGAATTGTTTTTGAGGGTCAGCAAGATCAGCATAAGCGATCCCTGCCCATGAATCATCAGTCATTATTATCCCCTGTTACTAGATTTCTCACTTAGCATTTATTTTGAATCCCCTAGCATGATGAAGCAAATATACATCAATGTAACCCCCATGAGGAGAATCCCAAACTGTGATACTCTACTCGTAGCCAAACTGTGAGCCTTCAAAGCAATTCGCACTAATTCGGTCCGAAGGTCCGACCAGCTTCACTGTCTCCAGCTTATTACCAAATAACTCACACCCAGCGATAAGTGTCACGGATGAAGGTTTTTCGACCATATTCAAATGTTTCATTTTCGCCCATTTAATTAAGATCTCCTGTTGCTACTCTATCTCTAATTTTTAAAACTATTGATCTAATATATGCCAGATCTTCACCTGTGGGACCATAGCCAAAATGTATATACCTTCGTTGTTCAAAAAAGAGAACAGCTCGTAGCTCTGACAGAGTCACCGCACTGCGTGAATTTGCTAACTCAGTACAATTGGGTAGATCATATCCGTCGAAAGTCAGGGCAAATTCTGAAATATCAAAATAATTGGCTTCTGGTGAAGGAATCGTTTTTACTCTTAGCGATTTATTCGATATCATCACTACTTTTCTATTCAGTCCTGCAGTTTCTTCCAGATAATTTCGGTTATCTCTCCAGAGATATCATCTGGATGCGCAGGATTATATCCCCCACCTTCGGGCGTGGGTGGAACCCAATGTCCGAGCAAGTTCCTGACCCATAAGGAAAATCCAAAATGCTCATTGATGAGGTCTTCTTCATGGATTTGCCGTAAATGCTCCTTTTGATCAGATGACATTTTTGAAAGAACAATTAACACAGCCTCTTCAATGTTTTTTGGCTTCTCTGATCGCATATGCTGAAAGTTATTTCGTGGATACCTCCTCGAAAGTATAATTCGACTTTCTGAGTGTTAATATACACATTGGCTCCAGGTTCGAGTCCAACCTCGGTCACAACCCTAGAAGCCATTGTTGACAATGGCTATAGAGGCTATGTTGTTTCACCGGTGGACAGCGTATTTATTCCACTAAATTTAGTTGGTACGCAAATCTTCATTTTATCCACAAATCTCAAATTCACCACACAAGTTAAGTCGTCCAGTGGAATGGGGGTTATACAACACAGCCACCATTATTATTTTGGTAAATAATCAAGCATTTGAATGAATTCACTTTTGTCATAATTAAAGAAATTTGATTCTATTTTTGATAATCTTTCCTTTAATAAAGAGACTTCAGAGGAATCTACGTTTGTAAAATACTCATTTGCTTGTTTTCTATCGTTCAACGCACGCAAATAGAGATCTGGAGCTACATCTTTTAGTGGTTGTTTTTGTTGTTTCCCGGTTTTTACATCAACACTTGTCATTGTGGGTTCTTCATTTTCCGATATTTGAAAATACCGACTAACAATATGGGAAATACACCTGATAACCGCGTAATGAATGTGGGAATATTGATTTTGTAAACGATCTGAAAATTTCAACAAACTCTGACAACCGCCAATTTCACCTAAAATATATCCTGCAGCCCATCTGTCGGAATAATGATTAGATATACCCAACTCAACATTTTCTTCGTCATTGTCAAACATATCCCAAAGAGTAGGGAAATATGGTCCTTCGATATTCTTTATTGTTTGCCTAATTACTTGACAAGAACCCGCTTCTTTATTTTGTAAACAATGATGTCTAATCGATAACATTTGAACTACTGCTGGATCACCATTTTCTTCACATTTCTTTAATAATTGGCTTCCATACCAAAATGTTGTCCCATGTGCTGATTCCACTTCATTGACTAATTCTTGAACTGACATAATAAATCCATATTGTGTTATATAACGCACTGCGCTTGAATTGCCCTCGTCAACCGATTCGCTTTGAACAATGTAAGTCTTTAAACCTGGTTGACT
>Ga0233441_1002083_pt1 | contig 15561 bp, 13 predicted proteins | sample SI_123_September_4_FD_182781 | JGI IMG/M metagenome (GOLD analysis project Ga0233441, IMG submission 182781) | Seawater microbial communities from Saanich Inlet, British Columbia, Canada - SI_123_September2016_135_MG | ecosystem: Environmental > Aquatic > Marine > Inlet | place: Canada: British...
TTTTATTTATTATGTCATGTGGAGATTGTTTTTTGAAAGATTGATGTATATTAACTATATCCAGCAAATCTTCCAAAAAAATGGCGTGGTACATCGGAGATAATTCAAAATTTCCACCATCAGACAACACTTGCTCCTGTAGCTCTTCATTAAAAATATTAATTCCAGTTTTATGCCATTTTTCTGCCTCTGGACCTTGAAAATACAATCCTGCAAAAATTAAGGCCTTCGCATTGGAAAATAAATGGTTTCCCAAAATATGATATTCTAAATTCTGATTCAAGCACCTTACTTGTATAGCTAGAGAATGAAGGAACTTCTGATTCAGGCCGCCACCTGACAGCGACCACTTAATCCAATTCACGATCCGCAAAGAAGACGGGTAAGGCTCCCAACCATTTCCATGCCCAGGTGGATTCTCTTCAATCCACTTTTGAATCAAACTGTCATGCCATTCAGTTCTATTGCTTGCATCAATCGCATTTAAGTCATCAAAATAATGAAGATTGTACAACCATAATTTATCTAAACTATCATTATTCCAATCGGCTACTGCTTTAATACTATTAGTTTGATTTATAAATTGGAATGTGTCGCAACCAAACATTTTTTGTTGGCACAATATAGGTTTTTGAAGTTTGATTGCTGGATTGGATAATTTTGGAGCTACAGAAAGATCTATATTGAATCTTAGAAATTTCTTCTTGACTCTATCCCATATCTGACTAAATTTTAAATACTTAACTGTATGAAATAATAATTTAGCTTTTCTTATCATTGATTTTAACCGCGTAATGCATTCGCAACTTCGATCGAAACCCTCGAACTTTCCATAACTTCTTCATACGTTATAGGTGCCTCAGTGCCATTACTGATAGAATCAATGAATGCTTTAACACAAGCTTTTTGACCTTTATCCTGTTTAAATAGCTTCATTTTTTTAAACCCAGGCCAACCGTAGCCAGTAAGAACTCGATAATTATCCATTTGCAATACTGCATTATCGCAAAAAACTTCGATTCTTTCTTTAGGAAATGCAGATCCTCCATTTGCCAAATAATGAATAGTTCCAAACGATCCATCTTCAAATGAAAGGGTGATCGATGCTTTGTCCTCTCTGACCTCCACACCTGGGACGTTACCCATCATTGTAGCCTGAAAATTAGTAATTTTATGGCCAACTAAATGCCTTATTAGATCAATAAAATGACAGCCTTCTCCAATAATCCTTCCTCCACCTATTAAGGAATCTTGCACCCAGTGCTCACTCGGTATGGCTCCTGCATTTACAGTCATAATAATTGACTTAGGAGAGCGATGACTATCTAATAATTTCTTCATCTTGACCACATGTGGTGCATAACGACGATTAAATCCAACCATCAATCGAACAGTATTAGATTTATTTGCCTTATGGTGAGATTTGTCAATTTCATCAAGCTCATCAAGGGTTAAAGCTAATGGCTTTTCTACAAATACATTTTTTCCAGAGTTCAATGCGTCAATAACTTGCTGTGCATGTGCATCATGTCTAGTCACAATTGAGACTGTATTAATACTATCATTACCCCACAAATCTTCAACATTTGTAGAGGCTGTAACAAATTGATTTTTATTGCCATGATGAACACCGCTAATACCGCCACTAGTTACCAGTGTATCTAATACAGCGCCAGCCTCTTTAAATGCAGGGATTAGCGTTCTTGAGGCATAATTTCCAGCACCAATAAACCCTACACAAGGTGTATTAGGTTTAATGATTTCAGATATATTATTTGTTAATACAACTTTAGACTTTGTTAATATCTCTTGATTCTGATTAGGATAATTAAGAACAATACCCAGAGCATCAGGATTATCTAACAACGTATAAGCCTCAACCGCATTCTCAATATCATAGCGATGTGTAATAACAGATTTTACATCCAGCGCACCAGAGGACATCATATCCAGTACTGCTTCAAAATTACGCTGTTCAGTCCAACGTACATAGCCAACGGGATAATCATTACCCTCATCCTCATAAAACGAATCATACCGGCCAGGGCCATAAGACGCTGATACTTGAAAAGTGATCTCCTTTTTAAAGAAGTCATCACGACTCAGGTTTAACCCAACCACTCCCACCAATACAATTCTGCCTAGTTTACGACACATTTCAGCAGATTGATGCATAACTTCATCAGACTGTGTGGCTGCAGTGATCAACACACCATCTACACCACGACCTCTCGAGAAACCCTGTGCAATAATAATAGGGTCCTCTCCTTTTGATAAGTCAACTGTTTCCGCGCCAAATTTTTGTGCCATTTCACACTTCTTGGAATCAAAATCAACGCCTAACACTCTACAACCATTAGCACGAAGCATCTGTACACATAACAATCCAATTAAGCCAAGACCCGTAACTACAAAACACTCTCCCATAGTTGGCTGAATAAGACGGATTCCCTGCAATCCAATAGCGCCCAATACTGTAAATGAAGCAGATTCATCATCAACATTATCTGGGATCTTTACACATAGATTCTTCGGTACGCGAACAACCTCGGCGTGATTACCATTAGAAACAACCCTATCGCCAGGCTCAAATCCATCAACATCGCTTTCCAAAATTACACCTGCATTACAATACCCAAGTGGAAGGGGCTGATCTAACTTAGATCGTACCGCGTCAACCGTAGTCATTAAACCATCAGTTACAACCTTATTAAGAACCATTTTTACTTTGTCAGGCTGTTGCCTTGCTTTATTAATATAGCTAGCTTTTCCAAAATCTACCAACATACGCTCAGTGCCGGCAGAAACCACTGTTTTATTCGTGGCAATCAATATGTTTGATTTAATATTTTTTGGACAAGGAACATCCATTAATGATGTCTCTCCGTTTGAAAGATTTTGTAGTATTTGCTTCATATTATTATTTATTATTTATTATTTGATTTTTCTTCTCTTGATTTGGATAGTTGATTAAAACAGCCTTATATTTACCCTTAAACACAAATAAACTGCCTGCAGCACAACCAATAATTCCAAATTTGTCTATCGTTTTACTCATATCTTTTAGAGAGCCTACACCGCCCAAAGCAGTCATTGGAATGTTTAATCTATTTTTAACCTTTTCAATTAAATCTAAATCATAACCATTCATTACTCCATCATTATCAATGGAGTTAATTACAATTTCTCCAGCACCTAAATTCTGAACTCTTTCAACAAACTCTAAAAGATCTTGTTTAATTTTATTTTTTGCATTGTGTGTGTATACATCATAGCCACCAAACATTTTTTTCTTTACGTCAAAAACAACAACAACACTCTGACTACCAACCTCTGTTGATATTTCTCTAACCAAATCTGGGGTATCAAATACTGCAGAGCTTATAGCTATTTTTTCCACGCCCAATGCAAGAATTTTTTGCGCATGGGATGCTGTTTTAATTCCTCCACCATAACACAAAGGCATTCGACATTCATTTGCCAAATTTTCAATCATCTTGTAATCTGGCTCTCTATTTTCAACCGTAGCATCAATATCTAAAACAATAAGTTCGTCAACTTCTTTTTCGTTAAAAATCTTAACTGCATTAATAGGATCGCCAACATATTTGGAATCCTTAAATTTAACGGTTTTTACCAAACCTTTTTTATGCACTAACAAGCAGGGTGTTATTCTCGGATACAACATTACAAGTTACTAAAATTTTTTAAAATTTTCATGCCATTATGATGACTTTTCTCAGGATGGAATTGGACGCCAAAAATGTTGTCCCGACTGGTGGCGCAAGTAAATTGATCACCATATTCAGCTAAAGCAATAGAACACTCTTTTCTTTCAGGTTTGAAGTAGTAAGAGTGTAAAAAATAAAATCTAGAATTTGCATCTATATCTTTAAATAATGGATTGCTTACTATATGATTGACTGAATTCCACCCCATATGCGGAAGTGGCCTATCACCCCCAAGCTCCCCTTTGTTAAATTTATTTACTGTTGCGTCAATCCATCCTAAACCACCAAGAATACCTTCTTCGCTAGACTTTGCCATCATTTGCATGCCAACACAGATACCTAGAACAGGTTTTTTTTTATTTAAAACCAAGTCATTCAAAGTTTCGAGCAAACCAGACTCACCTAGACGCATCATTGCATGATCGAAAGCACCAACTCCAGGTAGAATAATTTTTTCAACATCTTTAAAATGCTCTTTGGATGTAATAATTCTATGAGGAATATCAAGCTGTTTATAAATATTAGAAAAAGCCTTTATATTCCCCATTCCATAATCAACTATACCTATCACCGCTTGCCACCTTTTTCTATACCCAGGATACGCATAACTTTCGCACCGAAATTGTACAGCCACATTTGATTTTTATAATCCGTGTATTTTTTATTAGGCGCATCCAGATAACCTTGTAGCTCATCTATTGATATTCCTAACTTGGTTGCAATATACTCAAAGTCATGCTTAATAGTCTCCTCATCAAAAGTAGGCTTATTAAGCTTTTCAAGCGCCTCTTTACGTGTCATTTGCCCGGTCACTATTAAGCTAGAATATTGCACCTTTCTGGTGTCAAATCCAAACTTAGTTGGCAGCCAATAGCCTTCATAAAACCTAGTAAATCTAGATTCAAAATGTTTTTGAGCATAACGTTGATAATCTAAATGATCAACAAGAAATTGAGTTGCCTCTTCTTTATGATATGGCATAAAATCCAATGGCCTAATCAACTTTATCCCTTTAATATATGGAAGATAAAACTTATGCCAAAGAATGTTGGTAGTAGGGAAATTGACAAGATTCACTGTTCCAAATTTTTTCTGTATATCCTTAAGCTGTCTAGCATCAGACTGATAGTACATCCACTGCAAAGGGTTCCTTACACATTCAGTTGAATAATTACCACCTGTCAGTATATATTTAACATTGTGTTTTGATGCAAACTTATACATTGTTGCAAAAAAAGCATGATCTTGTGGCGTGTCCGTATGCGAAACGCCAGACTTGAAGAATGATAATTGTAAATCCTTCATCTCTTCCCAGTTAATAACTTCTGTGTATAAATCTAATCCTAGCTTATCAACTATCCTTTCAATATTATGCACAGCCTGCTGAGAATTCCACCCCGCATCGACATGAAAAACTAAAGGACGCAGTCCTAATTTCTCTTTCGCAAGATATACAAGGTAGGAGCTGTCTATCCCTCCACTCATTCCGATTATGCAATCAAACTCTTTACCCTCCCCTTCTTTTTTGATTTTATCAGCGACTCTAGATATTTCTGACCAGCCTTTGTCATTAGGATTCCAGTTCGGCTCTATATCATTGTAATAAGTATTACAATGATCACACACTCCATTTGAATCAAACACAATTGAGGAATCAGTTGTATCCATTACACAGTTTTTACACCTTTGATATTCGATTCTCATAATTCATTGCCTTTATCAATATTTGCCAGATTTGTACCTTCTATAGCATCGATAAAACCCTGTGCCATATTTTCAATAGTGCAGTAATCACTGTAGTATTGGTACGCATTTTTTCCTAAATTTCTAGAATAGTCCATATTTGTACATAGTTTTACCAGGCTTTGTTCAAGTGACTTTATATCATCTTTGCAAAAAATTCCATTAACACCATTTTTAATATTAAATTTTTCACCACCACTAATGGCATTTTTTTTAGTTAAAAATGGCACACCAAACCCTATTGCTTGCAAAACTGACAATCCTGCCTGTCCAAAAGAGACTGATACAATCGCTTTCTGATAATATAATTCCAAATCTTTGGGATTGGTAATTGCCCCCTTAAGAAACACTCTTTCTGATAAATCCAGGTCTAGAACAATTTTTTCTAAATACTCTCTTTGCTCACCAGAACCAATTATTATCATATTAATTTCTTCCGGTATGAGTCCAATAATATTATTAAAAGCTCTTATTGTGACATCATTTTGCTTTCTTTTATCTAAACTCCCAACCAGTAAAATTGTACTTTTAATAGTGCTATCATAGGATTTAAATCGTGCACCTACGTCAATGGTATTGTTTGCCACAAATAAATTATCTTTAGATATATTGTTACAAATAAAACTTTGCATTTCATTATGTGTATAAAACACATTGGCATCACTTTTTTTTGTAAAAAACAATCTAAGAAGGTTTGCAACTTTACTTTTAGTTAGCCATGCGCCCCACCAAATATATTTGCTTTCTTTATTAAAATAAATAGACAAAACTGTATATACCCACCTCACATCAAGATAGCCAATAACTATATCAAAGTTGTTGCTACGAACCTCTTTTATTATATTACTCTGAAAATAAAAAGGCCCTATTTTTTTAACTGGCACTATTATTTCTTTATAATTATCACCTTCTGATATGGAAATATTTCCAGAGTGAATTACTGTAACGTCATAGTATTTCGCAAGCTCATTGAACAATGCTTTTCTATAATGATAGACAAAAGTATATTGTATTAGTATTTTTTTTATCTTCCTTCTCCTGTAAAAAAATCTCTGGATTCTTGATATGCCTTGCGTATTCGCGCAATTTATTATCATTAAATTCCCACCATTTTGATTTTAATAATCCTTCGCTGATACTATGGTGAAATCTTGGTCTCAAAATCTTAGCAGGATTGCCAGCAACAATAGAATATGGCTCCACATCTTTTGTTACAATACTGCCCATGCCAATAACAGCACCAGTCCCTATATCTACCCCTTGTTTTATCATCACATTTTGACCTATCCATACATCATGACCAATAATAGTTTTTTTAATACTTCTTCTTTTATTGTTTGAAAACTTTGCATCTATACTATCCCTTCCCTCGTAAAATACAGGAGACGTACTAACCCACTCTACAGGGTGCATTCCACCACCTATTACTACGCCATTTGCTATTGAGGTAAAAGAGCCTATATTGCAATTATTAATATCGCAATCATAGCCGCAAAAGGAATGCTTACTCATTGTCGAGTTTATAAATTGTGTACCAGATTCAACTTTAGATGTTGGGTGAATGGTGCTATTTTTAACAGCCACCCCTCTAACTTTTTTAATTAGTTTTGCATAATAATATTTAAAATACACCTGCCCCCCTTTTTTTTGTTCTGTTAAAAAAAATTTAAACTCTAAAAAACTTCCTATACCAAACAATTGACAGTACAAATACCATAAACATATGAATAAGAATTGTAGAAAGTGCAAAATCAATTAAATTTGCATTGTCTGATATAAAAAATAGCAACATCAAAAGCAGCAATCCAAAAATAATATTAATATACATATAAAGCTTATTTTTTCCTACTGCTACCCATAGCATATCAACCAATCCCGCAAGATTAATAACCAAATAATAAATTGAAAGTACTGGCAAAATGTGTACTAACTCTGCATACTCATCAGTAAATAAAAAGCCCACCACCTGCTCTGATGTGAAAAATAGAGTTACAGTAAGAAAGATAAAAGGCAGTGTTGCAAATATAGAATAAGATTTAATTAGTGGAATTAATTGGTTTTTATCATCTTTTTCAATTGCGGATGATATTTTCAATCTCCACACTCTAGTCACTTGACTTTGAAAAATTGTGCCGATAGTAATTAGCTGCCAACCTGCTGAGTATATCCCCATTTGTTCCATTCCCAAACTATTCTCAAGAATAATCCTACTAAACCCGCCAAATGAGAATGTTGATAGCGCAATAATAACTAAAGGCATATTCATCAAAAAAATTCTTTGGAGTGATTGCCAATTGATGGAAAATATCCTGTTAACTTCAAAACTAGCTCTGTAATATTGAAATATTAGACTTACTAAAGTCGATAATAAAAATAGAGTAAAAACAATATCTAAACTTGGTTGAAAAAAATATATAACAAAAAAAACACCCCCTATATACACCACTCTTTCAAATAGATACACATAGGAATATAATTCATTTTTCAAGGATATTTCAAAAAAAAAACCCAAGTTTAAGCCTGAAAATAATAAACATAAGATATAGAATGCCGTATCTTGACTATATTCTGAATATATTATCAAGCCAATAATACATGCCGTAGATATTACAAGTCTAACAAATACAATTTCCTGCAATACGGATCCAATAGTTTTCTTAGAAGCCATAATAGGTGCGGTTTTATCAGTTCCAAAACTAATAAGTATTGAAAGAATAGATGCAATTACTAAAACAAACGAATATCTTCCAAATACCTCGGGGCCTAAAATATTTGCCAAAGTTATTGTTAATGCATATGACAGACCAGCAATAAGTGCATTATTTTTAGTCAATATTAATAACGAAAACAATAAAGAGTTATTATTCATCGGCAAGTTTATTACTTGATAGTAATAAGAATATAGAAATAAGTAATATACCTGCAATGCTATAAAAAACAGTGAATATTAAAAATAGAAAAATAAGATTAACGTTAGATTTATTTACATCTTTTAATAGTCTATTTGTTACAAAAAATACAAACAAAATCACATTAAATAAGCCAAACCTTAAGCCGACATCTACCCAGAAATCATGCAAATTATAGTATATTTTATTATTTAACTCTTCAACTGTAAATGCATATTGCTCAGGTCTTACGAAATTTAAATAACCTTCAGTATCATGAAGTCCCGATCCAAGTCCATTACCAAACAATATGGATAGAATATCCCTATTGAAAAACATCAAATTCTCATAATATCTGACAGGATCAATCACGACTATCCACTCTTGAATACTTGTTGAAATCCACATTTGACCCAACATAAATCCAAATTTAGTATCATTATCCAAATTTGTAATGATCAAATAAAGAAAAAGACATGAGATGGTGAACGTAAAAACAAACTTTTTATTAATTCTTTTACTATGCTCAAGCATTATGTAAAAGATTGTTATTAACAAAAACACTAATAATGAGAATCTTGTTCCATAGTCTAACATTACAAAAATTGTTATTAAACCGACAAAAAAAGCTGCTAAATATTTTTTCTCAGATATTAAATAAAAGGAGCTGAAAGCAATAAGCCCCTTTAGAGAATTGTAATTTAAATAATGACCATTCTCTATTGAATAATAAAATGCACTATTAAGTACTTCTAATAACAGAAAGACAGTAAAAAACAGAAATAAGGAACTCTTTTCTAATGATCGCATATTTACCGATTTACCAGTTTGAATGAACGCAATTCCAATAATTGAAATAATTGAAATATCTCTAATTAACGTAGTAATATCAATAGTATGTATATTAAATAAAGTTATCAATACTGGCAATAATATAAAAGATACATAGATTAACAACCTTGACAAGCTAATTGAGCTACCATAAACCATGAAAAATATACACCAACTGTAAATAATGTACCTTATAAAAGATATTGTCTCAGAATACTCTCCAGCACCATTATCAACACTTAAAAATAATGAAATAATTAATAAAGATAGACTTACAGATTTATTCTTTTTGAAATACAATATAGAGCCAATCAAAGGAACTATACATATGTAACTATATATAGTTTCAAGCATAAACCTTTGAGAGCCGAGAGCAGCCAAAAAAATTACAAAAGCAAAAATAAAGTATCTTTCCATTTTTGACTCTAAGCTACACTTTGTCATAACCTTCTATTGTGTGAACAAGTTGATTGTCAATCTCACCCTGAGAATGCCTTTGAAGAAATTTATCATAATCAGCTTTAAACAAACTAATATTATTTTCTATATGGAGTATATCCTCAATGTTATTGATTAATTTCACCATATTTGGAAACTTACGTTTCATATCTAATGAAAATTTATTTCTATGCATAACGACTAATTTTCCATAGAAAAGCGCTTCAAATACCACACCACTAACCCTATTGTTGAAATCTCCACCAATATATACAACACTACAAGACTCTAAAATTTCTTCATAATTCTGAAAATATTCTGATACTAAATAATTATCCTGCGCTTCAGATTTCTTTCCCTTAATATAGGCAAAATAACGACTCTCATTTCTAACAAAATCTTTTAGCTTGTTACTTATTTGATCATTGTTTCCGCCACTTGGTGAAAAAATTACAATTTTGCTAGGATTTTTGTCACAAAGTAAAGCGTGTGTTTTAACAACTGGTAAAGGGTGGTTCAATAAAAAAACTTCTCTTTTAGAATTATGCTGTACATAGTCAACAATGTGCTCTGATAAAGCAATGCTAATTATATTTTTGTTTAATTTCTTATACATCCATCGCTTTACAAGCCTATTTTCAATGCCATCTAAATTATTATGCTCGCAAATTATTGCTTTTTTTTGCCAAAACATAGAAAGAGATAATGTATCGTATGATAAGAAAAAAACGATGTCAAACGTCTCCTTTTTAAGTAATTTATTAATATTTAAGATTGTTTTTATAGATTGAAGTCTTGCTCTTAACCCACTGTGGGTAAAAATTTCTCTAGAAATATTAATTCTAGTTATGTTAAATTTTACTATGTCATTCAAATAACCCTCTGGAGCGTAAAATGTAACATCGTAAGTCCGGCAAAAGAAATCAATGATTGAACGGTCAAAATTCCAATGTTTGGTATTTTGAGGCTGAATTAATAAGACCTTTCTTAGTGGCATATTTTCTTACCTAACTTTATTCTAATCCACAAAAATCCAAATCATTCAACTTTAATTTATTGATGTCGAATTCTTTATGTGCAACTAAATACACGCATATATCCATTTTCATGGCACTCTCTAGATCTACTATTTTTAGCATATTGTGTTTTTTTATATTAGGCTCTACAGCAACAATATTAAAATTCTTATCAAGACTTTCTGCAATATACGATGCAGGCGACTCTCTAAGATCATCTATATTTGGTTTAAATGCTAAACCCATGCAAGCAACAGTTGGCTTTCTTCCATTTTCTATCTCATAATTTAAAATACTATTTTTAACTTTTTCAATTACCCAATCAGCTTTATAATCATTTACCCTTCTGGCCTGCTCGATCATTTTGGCTTTTCCGTTTGCACTATCGACAATAAACCACGGGTCTACTGAAATACAATGTCCACCAACTCCACAACCGGGATTTAAAACATTAACCCTTGGATGTTTATTGGCTAACGATATCAACTCTCTAACATCAATATCCATATCATCACATAGTATTGATAGTTCATTAGCAAATGCAATATTTACATCTCTAAACGAGTTTTCAGTAAGCTTTGCCATTTCTGCCGTTTTTGCAGTTGTCTCTAGAACCTCACCCTCTACAAAAGTTCGATAAAATTCTGCAGCCTTCTTTGTTGATTCATTATTAATACCGCCAACCACCCTATCGTTTTCAATAAGCTCTCTCATGATATGGCCAGGTAAAACTCTTTCAGGCGAATGGGCAATGAAAACATTGTTAATATCAACACCTTCTTTTTTCAACACATCAGCCATCTTATCAGTTGTTCCTACAGGTGATGTAGACTCCAATAAAATTAAATCACCTGATTTGACATAAGGCGCTATTTTCTTTGTTGCATCCACAATGTAATCAACATTCGGAATTGGAGAATTTGTTATTTCATTAAGCTTATCAGCATGAAATGGCGTAGGCACCGCAATCATAAAAATATCCACTTCAGACGGCTCAATATTTGCAATTAAAGACTCACTCTGTACCGCAGAACGTACAAATGTATCGAGCTCAGGCTCAACAATATGAATCTCACCACGATTGATTGTATCGATTATATGCTGATTAACATCAACACCGTGAACCTGATACCCTCTATTGGCCAATAATGCCGCTGTAGGTAGGCCAATGTAACCCATTCCCATTATGCATATCGTTCTCTTATTTTTCATATAATTAATCTCTTAAAATTTTTAGAATTTTTTTACTTGCGTTCCCGTCGCCATAAGGGTTGTGAGCTTTACTCATTCTTTGATATTCGCTTAAATTATCAAGTAGACCTTGAACCTCTTTAATAATGTTATTTTGATCCGAACCAATAAGCTTTACAGTGCCTGCCTCAACAGCTTCAGGTCTTTCTGTTGTATCTCGCATTACTAATACTGGCTTAGCCAAACTTGGCGCCTCCTCTTGTATGCCACCACTATCTGTAAGAATTAAATATGATTTACTCATTAAATAAATAAATTCTTCATATTGAAATGGCTCTACTAGCTTTATATTGCTAATATCCGACAACAGATCAATAACTGGTCTTCTCACATTTGGATTCAAATGAACTGGGTATAGAATATTAATATCAGGATTGTTTTTTGCCAAGACTTTTAATGCTTCACAAATATTTAAAAAACCTTGGCCAAAATTTTCTCTACGATGCCCTGTAACTAGTATAAATTTAGAGTCTAGTTCTTTAAATCCTGACTTAATAATTGTTTTTTCTATCTTATATCGTAAGTGTTCGTTGCTATCTATCTTATTAACAACAAGCTGCAATGCATCGATCACTGTATTGCCAGTAACTATAATTTTTAATTTATCCACCCCTTCATTTAATAGATTTTGTTTACTAGTTTCAGTAGGTGAAAAATGGTAGTCGGTCAAAACACCTGTTAATCTTCTATTTCCCTCTTCAGGCCATGGTGAGTACAAATTATCCGTTCTCAGACCTGCCTCTACATGTCCAATTTTTATCTTTTGGTAATAAGCTGCAAGGCTCGTTGCAAAAGTTGTAGCCGTATCTCCATGCACTAAAACTACATCCGGATTAAACCCTTCTAAAACAGGTTTTATTTTTAAAAGAATATTTGACGTAACATCGTAGAGATCTTGACCAGGTTTCATGATGTTTAAATCGTAATCTGGAATGATTTGAAATAAGCTCAATACTTGATCAAGCATTTCACGATGTTGCGCTGTCACACAAACCCTGGTTTCAAAATTTTCTATATCTTTTTGAAACTCCTTTACAAGTGGGGCCATTTTGATAGCTTCCGGCCTTGTTCCAAATACAATCAATACCTTCTTCATATTAGTTTAAATACCTTTAACTCTGCCGTAAATATCTTCAAATCTTACAATATCATCTTCACCTAAATAGGTGCCGCTTTGTACTTCGATTACCTCTAGCTGTTCATTGGTTTTATTCTCTAAGCCATGCGTTGTACCGATCGGTATATAAGTTGAGTCACCTTCTGTTAATGTAAGAACATCTTCTCCATTAATGACTGTAGCTGTGCCACTGACCACTACCCAATGCTCTGCACGTTTATGATGCATTTGTAGAGACAGTTTTGCACCTGGATTAACGTGCAGTCTTTTCACTTGAAAGTGCTTGCCAGACTCGATAGAGTCGTACCAACCCCATGGCCGATAAACCTTGCGATGACAAGACGACTCTTCTCTGTCTTGACGTTGAAGCTGTTCAACAATTTTTTTCACTTCTTGCGATTTATCTTTGGTTGATATAAGTGTGGCGTTAGGCGTATCTACTATCACTAAATTTTGAACGCCAATGGTTGCGATCATATGACCATTGGCATGAATGTAAGTATTAGTCGTGTCTTGCATAAAAACATCGCCATTAACAACATTACCATTAACATCCTTTTTGCCAATATCATGTAGTGCTGACCATGAGCCGATATCATTCCAACCAGCGTCTAATGGCACAACAACAACGTTATCAGATTTTTCCATTAAGGCGTAATCAATAGAATCACTTGGAGATGACTCAAATGCTTGCTTATCAAGACGAATAAAATCAAGATCTTTTGTTGCATTTGTAACTGCATCAATTACCGATACAACAATATTAGGCGACTGCTCAGATAACTCACTAATTAAAACATCGGCTTGGAACACAAACATGCCTGAGTTCCAAAGATAATTACCTTGCTCAAGGTAAGTTTTCGCAGTTTCTAAATCTGGCTTCTCAACAAACTCGTCAACTTTATATGCGCCATCATTATTGTTCTTAGATGATTTAATATAGCCATAACCAGTATTGGCATCTGTTGGCACAATACCAAATGTGGCTAATTTGGCTGCTTGTGCTTGCTGGCTAGCAATATTAATTGCCTGGTGGAATGCTTCAACATCTTGAATAACATGATCAGCTGACAATACTAGCAACACTGCATCATCTGTTTTTTTAAGTGATTGTAGTGCGGCGGCAGCAATCGCAGGTGCGGTGTTTCTACCAACAGGCTCAAGTAATATTATTGGATTTTTAATGTCGATTTGTTGACACTGCTCAGCCACTAAAAAGCGATGATCAGCATTACAAATGATTATCGGATCTGCAAGATTATCTAAACCACTTAAGCGCAGAATAGTTTCTTGAAGCATGGTGTTATCACCCGCTAAAGGCAAATACTGCTTAGGATATTGCTTGCGAGACAATGGCCAAAGCCTTGTTCCTGAACCTCCTGAAAGAATAACTGGGATTATCATCATAATTCCTTAGTCCAGCGTTTTAATAATCGACTCAAGACTAGAGTAATCTGATAAAAGGTTTAATTCTTTCTTAGCTTTGTTATCACTTGCAATTAAAATTGATGGGTCGCCATCTCTTCTGCCTTCTTCCAAAACCTTAAAATCTTTACCAGTGATATCTTTTACTTGTTGAATGACCTCTTTAACGCTAAATCCGCTACCATTTCCAAGGTTAAATTCTGCACTAGGTGATTCACTTTGATTTAAGTAGTCCAATCCTTTTAAATGTGCATTAGCAAGGTCATTAACATGAATATAATCTCTTACGCAAGTTCCATCATTTGTATCATAGTCATTGCCGAAGATGCTAACTGATTCTCTCTGCCCATTTGCCGCTTGCATAATAATTGGCAATAAATGAGTCTCTGGATCGTGCCTTTCACTAAGCTCGCCATCTGGATCATGGCCTGCAGCATTAAAATATCTAAAAGATACGTACTTCAATCCGTAAGCCGACTCAAAATCTTTAAGAATCTCTTCAACCATTAGCTTAGACTTGCCATAAGGATTGATAGGATTTTTAGGATGGTTTTCATCAATTGGAATATATTCTGGATTGCCAAAAATTGCAGCTGAGGAGCTAAATATAAACTTCATGCAATCATTATCAATCATTGCCTTAAGCAAGCTAAGCGTGCCGGAGACATTATTGTTGTAATATTTGTAAGGATCAGTCATTGACTCACCCACCAAAGAGTAGGCACTAAAATGCATGACTGCGTCTGGCTTGTGTTTTTTGAAAAGTTTATTTAACTTGGCAGTATCAAGAATATCACAAAGCTCAAATTCTCCATACAAAACCGCATCTTGATGGCCCGTAGAGAGATTATCAACGGTAATTACATCGTGGCCAGCCTGATGGGCAATTTTGACCATGTGGGATCCGATATAACCAGCACCTCCGATAATAAATATTTTCATTGAAATTTTCTCGATAATTCTTTAATCATTTTTATATAGATTTTTTATGGGCTTGATAATGGCTATTATCAAGATTAAAAGCATTCACTTAATACACCATGGCTACCGCACTAAACAACAACATGTTTCTTAGAGATGGTTGCTGCGTAGGATTTGATCTCGGTGGTGTTTTGGTACGG
>Ga0233441_1002085_pt1 | contig 15544 bp, 14 predicted proteins | sample SI_123_September_4_FD_182781 | JGI IMG/M metagenome (GOLD analysis project Ga0233441, IMG submission 182781) | Seawater microbial communities from Saanich Inlet, British Columbia, Canada - SI_123_September2016_135_MG | ecosystem: Environmental > Aquatic > Marine > Inlet | place: Canada: British...
GTTTTGAGTGTTATGTTTATTATAACTATATATGATAAAAATAAAGCAGTAGTTCAAGGTTTGGCCCCCCTCCCCGCGGAAATTGGGTGTTCTTGTATGTCTGATGGGCGTACAACTGGGATGAACTCTTGTCTTATTTGGGATCGTCCAAAGTATTGTATTGGAAAAGGTGATCCCCCCGTATGTACCATTATAGATGATTGCGATGAATGTGGGTGTAATCCTCCTTACTCGTGTGTAGATGGAACTTGTTCTAGAGCAGATGGTGATGGTGATGACCCAGATCCAAATTCATGTACTCAAGGAAGCTGTACAGATGAGGATGGAGATGGAATCTCTGATGAGTGTGGAAGTGGAGGAGTTTGTATAAATGGATGTTGTATGAATTCTGTTTGTGGAGATACTGTTTGCGATTATAGAACTGGACAAGAAACTTGTTCCGGATGCCTTCTGGATTGTAATGGCGGAATTGAAGAATTTGGGGGGTGTTTTGTTCCAAATACTATTTGTGAACCTTCTTATCCTGGATCTCAAATTGGAGAGTGTGCCCCTTATGGGGCACCAACTTATTCCTGTTCAGATGGAACCTCTGATGAAACTTGTTCAAATGTCACTCACGGAGGTTACTGTCAATATGATACTGATGAAGGAGATTATTTACTAACCGGTTCGTGTGGTGGACTATGTCCTTGTCCAGAAGATTATATTTGTGAAGAAGATGGTTTTTGTATTTTAGATAATACAACTCAAGAAAGCCCACCAACAGAAGAGGTAGATAATTATTGTGAATATGTTGGCGGAATCTGCCAAGAAGAATGTTCTGGTGACTACTTCCCCTTAGATGAAACTGAATATCCAGAATTAATTGAAGATTGTAAAGCAGAAAATCAAAATTATAATTGTTGTTATCCGTATGAAAATGATGATATAAATGATTGTGAATATTACGGTGGATCTTGTTTAGCTAGTTGTGGTGATGATTCTTATCATGCCGATGTTGAATACATAGATGATGAATGTGCATACTATGGAAATACTGGAGACATTTGTTGTATCCCTTACGATCAAGTAGAAGAAACCACAGAAGAAGTAGATGTGGATGGGAGTTGGATTGATGGTTTATTTGGTGGAAATGGGGAAGACGGAAAAGATAGTGATGCTAAGTTAAGTGAAAATATAAGTTTAAACCGTGGAGTAATTATCAGTATGGTTTTGTTAGTTATTGGACTTGGAGCTCTTGTATATTTATTCTTAAGAACAAATAAAGGAAAAAGGTGATGTAGAACCAAAAAATTTATAAACAGAAGTTTTTATACACTTTTAATTCATTCTAAAGAGGTTAACTACAAATGGATCAAATATCTGAAAAAGTTCAAAAAGGCACTACTACGGTAGGCATAGTATGTAAAGATGGTATTGTATTAGCTGCAGATAAAAGGGCTAGTGCAGGTTATCTTATCGCTAGTAAGGATGTTGATAAAATACATATGATTTCTTCAAACATGGCCGTTACTATGGCTGGTTTGGTTTCTGATGCTCAGTTAATTGTTAAGTTAGCTAAGGCAGAGTTAAGATTAAAAAAAATAAGGAATCAGAAAGAGTCTACTGTTAAGGAAGGAGCAAATATGGTGGGCGGAATTTTATACCAAAATATTAGAAAGTTTTCAACTGTTCCTGGAATAGTAAGTTTTTTACTTGGTGGAAAAGACAAACATGGATTTAGACTTTATGAACTTGGTGTAGATGGTTCAGTAACTGATGTGAAAAAATTTGTATCTACCGGTTCTGGTTCTATGATGGCTTATGGTGTTATGGAAACTCTCTATAAAGAAGACCTTCAAATGAAAGAAGGAGTTGAATTGGCCACTAGAGCAATTAGTGCCGCTATGCAAAGAGACATGGCAACAGGAGAAGGTTTGGATGTTTTTACAATAACCTTAGAGGGAGCAAAGAAAGTTGTTGCAAAGAAAGTTGTTTCAGAACTTAAATAATTCTTTATTTTAATATAAGAATGGTAATCAAAATAATTGAAAATGTGAAGGAATTACTGCCTAGTCATGCTGATGTTTCTAGCATTAGCTTTGAAGGTGCAAATATTGTTATTTATACTAATAACAAAGAATTCTTCTTAGATAGCAATGGGGTAATTAAGAGCATAGTTAGTGAAATTAAGAAAAGAGTTGAGTTGAGACCAGATTCTAGTTTGTGTATGGGCATAGAAAAAGCCGAGATAGAAATAAAAAAATTACTCCCTAAAGAAGCTGGAAAAACAAATATTATTTTTGATCCTCAAAGAAGTCAAGTTATTATTGAAGCAGAAAAACCTGGAATCGCTATTGGAAAAGCTGGAGAAAATCTTAAAGAAATTAAGAAAAAAACCTTTTGGGTTCCATTAGTCCAAAGAATTCCTTCAATAAAATCAAAGATAATAGAAAATATTAGAAATGTTTTATATTTAAATGATGATTATAGAAGAAAATTTCTCAATAGTGTTGGAGAAAGAATATATGGAAATAGAAAAAAAGAAGGAAAAACAGAATGGATCAGAATTACTTTTTTAGGCGGTGCTAGTCAAGTAGGTAGATCTTGTTACTTATTGCAAACTGAAGAATCAAATATTATGGTAGATTGTGGTGTTAATGTTGCTGCTTCTGAAGACAGTGCATATCCTTTTTTACAGGCTCCAGAATTAAAGTTAGACCAATTAGATGCAGTTATCTTAACACACGCACATGTTGATCATTCTTCTTTAATTCCTTTGTTGTTTAAATATGGATATAGAGGTCCAGTATATTGTACTCCTCCTACAAGAGATGTTGCTTCTTTATTATGTTTAGACTTTATATCTATAGGTCAAATGGAAAATAAAAAGTCTTTGTATGAAACTACCGATGTAAAAGAGATGGTTAAACATACTATAACTTTGAATTATGAAGAAGTTACTGATATTACTCCGGATGTTAGATTAACTTTTTATGATGCTGGGCACATTTTGGGAAGTGCAATGGCACACTTACATGTAGCGGACGGATTACATAATCTGATGTTTACTGGAGATATGAATTATGAAAGTTCTAACTTATTATCTTCTGCAGTTACTAAATTTCCTCGGTTAGAAACTTTGATTATTGAAAGTACATACGGTTCAAAAGATGATACTGTTGCTACTAGAAGAGAATCTGAAGACTATTTAAAGAATGTTATAAAAGAAACGATTAAGAAGAAAGGAAAAATTTTGATGCCAGTTTTGGGGGTTGGTAGAAGCCAAGAGATAATGTTAATTTTAGAAAAGGCTATGAAAGCTGGAGAAATTCCGAATGTTCCAATTTATTTACAAGGGATGGTTTGGGATGTAACTGCAATACATACTGCATATCCTGATTTTTTTAATAGCAGAACTAGACAACAGATATTCCATAAAAATGATAATCCGTTTTTATCTGAGATTTTTAAGCATGTTGGAAGCCAAAAAGAAATGAAACAAGTAATTGAGGGTGGACCATGTATAATTTTAGCTACTTCGGGTATGATGACTGGCGGATCTAGTGTAGAGTATTTTAAACAGTTGGGCGAGGATCCAAAAAATTCTCTTGTTTTGACTAGTTATCAGGGAGAAGGTTCTTTAGGTAGAAGATTACAACAAGGTGAAAAGGAAATTATGTTTCAAGAAGGTAGAAAACAAATACCTACTTTTGTTAAAATGGATATACATTCTATGCATGGTTTTACGGGACATAGTGATAGAAATCAATTGATGAATTTCATGCACAGATTGAACCCTAGACCTAAAAAAGTTTTAGTTGTCCATGGTGAGAGAAGTAAATCTTTAGATTTTGCTAGTTCTGTTCATAAGGGGCTTAGGATAGAAACACAGGTTCCTAAGAATTTAGAAACGGTTAGGATTAGATGATCATCCTCTAATTATTATGTATGCTAAATAAAATATGTATAATCCTATGAAAACATAAGAGTTCCATTTTTCTAATTGGTGTTTTTTTCCAACATACATGAATACTAAAAGCCATGCTGTTATTATAAATAAGAAAAGTAAATCAAAGTTAAAAATTGAGTTGAATGGCATCGGTCTTATTATTGAGGAAATACCTAAAACTAAGAATGTGTTGAAGATATTTGATCCTATTATATTTCCTACTACGAAATCTAGTTTTTTCTTTGTAGCTGCTACTATTGAAACTATTAATTCAGGTAATGAAGTTCCAATTGCTAATATTGTTGCAGAGATTAAGAATTCAGACAGTCCTAATTGTCTTGCTATTATTATAGCAGAATCCACAACAAGCTTTCCACCTATGAACAAAGCAATTATCCCTCCGATTATCATAGAAGTGATTATTAATTTATTGTGTTTTTGAGGTTCTAGCTCTTCTGGTAGAAGTTTTGCTTTGTCTTTTCTTCCTATTAAATATATATAGTAAATGAATATTGCAAAGAAGATTAGTAAGATTATTCCGTCAATTCTTGATAATATATTTGGTCCATTAAAGAAAGAATCGTTTGCTAAAAGCATAAAAATGAATACTGAAAATAAAGTGAAGGGGATTCCTTTTTTTATAACTACATTTCTTACTTTTATTAACATGAAAAATGCTATTGCTCCTAAAATTAGTAGTATATTTGCTATATTGCTTCCAATAATGTTTCCTAATCCAATATCAGAAGTTCCTCCTATAGAGGAAAATATATTGATCGTTAATTCTGGAATCGATGTTGAGAAAGCTAAAACCGTTAATCCTATTATTAATGGGGTTATTTTTAGAAGTTTTCCCAAGGATGATGCTCCTTCAATTAAATAGTCTGCCCCCTTAACTAAAAGGAATATACCAACTAATAATAAAATATATTCAAACATGTTAAGATTTTAGAATTTTAAATATATAAAGATAACCATAAGGTTTAAAAATGAGAGATTTTTCTTTAGATTGTAGCGGAGTGGAGCAGAGAAACTTGGATTGTATTCATGTTTCGCTCAATCTGGAGTGCTCGTCGGGCTCATAACCCGGAGGTCATTGGTTCAAATCCAATCTCCGCTACTCTTTTTATTTCGGTATTTTTATAAACTTAGTAGATTAGATGTTTATTATGAAAGTTTTAGGTATTGATGAAGCTGGAAAAGGTCCAGTTCTTGGAGATTTGGTTATTTCTGGATATTTAATTGATGAAAAGGATGAGCCAAAATTAAAAGATCTTGGTGTTAAAGATTCTAAACTAATTTCTCCAAGTAAAAGAGAATATTTATTTGAAAAGGTTAAAAAAATAGCTAAAGGCTATGAAATTTTGGAAGTTAGTCCGAAAGAGATAGATGAAGCTGTTTTATCTGAAGAAATGAATCTGAACAAGCTAGAGGCCATTAAATCGGCTATTATTATTAATAAGTTAAAACCAGACAAGGCAATTTTAGATAGCCCTAGCGTGAACACAGAAGCGTATAAAGAGTATGTTAAGACTTTTTTAAAGAATAAAGATGTTGAGTTAGTTGTTGAAAATAAGGCTGATTATAAGTATTTATCTGTCGGAGCTGCCTCGATATTAGCCAAAGTTACTAGGGATAGAGGAATAGAAAAACTAAAGAAAAAATATGGTAATTTGGGTAGTGGTTACCCTTCAGATCCAACAACTAAAGAGTTTATTAAAAATAATTTTGAAAAATGTCCTGAAATATTTAGAAAAAGTTGGAAAACGTTTCAAAATTTAGTTAAAAATAAAGAACAGAAAGGCTTAGGTCAATTCTAGCTATGGATAAGCATAATCTTTATTAAATAAAATGATTTCCCGATTTTGTTATGGATAAAATAAAAACCGGGTTAAGTTTTGATGATGTCTTATTGATACCAAAAAAAGGTATTGTAAGTTCTAGAAAAGAGGTTGATTTGAGAACTAAACTAACAAATAACATTTTACTGAATGTTCCCATAATAAGTGCTAATATGGATACTGTTACTGAGTCTAAAATGGCTATAGCAATGGCACAATCTGGGGGGATTGGGTTTATTCATAGATTTTTAAGTGTTGAAGAACAATTTAATGAAGTTTTGAAGGTAAAAAGGTCTGAGGGAATTATTATTGATAATCCATATACAATAAAGAAAGATAATACAATAAAGGATGCTACTGATTTCATGCATTCCCATAATATTAATGCATTAATCGTAGTTGATAAAGAAAATGCAGTTGAAGGAATTTTAACAAGCAGAGATTTGGTTTTTGAGGATAAATTAAACAAAAAAGTATATGAGGTAATGACTCCAAAAGATAAATTAATTACTGCCGAGTATGGGATTAAACTAAATAAAGCCAAAGAAATATTACATAAAAATAAAATTGAAAAACTTCCTTTGATTGATTCTAATTTTAAATTGAAGGGATTGATAACTAGCTCAGATATTAAAAAAAGGGGTAAATTTCCTAATTCTTCTAAAGATAAGAAGGGAAGATTAAGAGTTGGTGCTGCTGTTGGGGTAAAAGGTGATTTTTTAGATAGGACCGAGGCTTTAATTTCTGCTGGAACTGATGCTATTGTTGTAGATGTTGCTCATGGCCATTCTAATCTGGCCATAAAAACAACAAGACAGATTAAAAGTAAATTTGATATTGATGTAATTTCTGGAAATGTTTGCACTAGTACAGGGGTTAAAGAGTTGATTAAAGCTGGTGCTGATTGTATTAAAGTCGGAGTTGGACCTGGAGCGTATTGCACAACTAGAATTGTTACTGGTTGTGGAGTTCCTCAACTAACTGCAATCAAAGAGTGTGCTAAGGCGGCTGGAAAAATTCCAGTTATAGCTGACGGCGGAATAAAAAACTCTGGAGATATTGTTAAAGCGATTGCTTCTGGTGCAAGTAGTGTAATGATTGGTAATTTATTAGCTGGAACTGATGAAAGCCCCGGAATTAATTTATTAAAGAATGGCTCTAAAGTTAAAGTAGGTAGGGGTATGGCAAGTTTAGGAGCTAATATTCATAGAACTAAAGATTATGAAGAGTATGTTGCTGAAGGTGTTGAATCATTAATTCCGTATAGAGGGAAAGTAATTGAAGTTATTAATCAATTGACTGGCGGATTAAGATCTGGAGTTAGTTATAATGGTGCTAGAAATTTAATTGGTTTGAGGAAAAACTCTGAGTTCATTAGAATAACAGATAAAGGAATGAGAGAAAGTAAACCTCATGATATTGGTACTATTTGAAATTTTTTATCTTTTTTAACTTTTTTTAATTCGTATTTTTTGATTTTATTATCGTCAGCGTATTTTTTAGCTGCTTCTTCTGTTTTGAATGTTTTTGGACCTTTCTTTCTAGGAATACCTTTGATTTTTGCTCTGTGCGGTAAATGGGTTCCAAAACCCCTTTTTCTCTTCTCCCTAGTGTGTATCTTCTTAACCATTATAGAATTTTGTTAAAATAATTAATTTATAAAGTTAACTATTAATGATAAGAAATATAAATCATTCATGTCTCTCTTGTTTATGAATCTAAAAAAACTTTCTTTCATTACCATTAGTAGTCTCTTAATCACCTTGGCAGGAGTTAAATGTGGTTATGATAGGTGGATTAAAGATAAACCCACTTTTAACCATCTGGGTATTGCCGAGATTTCTGAGATTGACCCAGATACTCCTCTTTTTGATGGATTAGATTTTGAATATTCTGCTATACTGCTTGCAAAAAGTGCTGGACTGGATGGAGTTGTAGATTACGTTGATGAAGAAGACTATTCTAAAGTTATTGAGAAAGTTAGTAACCCTATTGAAGCTAGGTTTGCAATAATTGGTTATATGTTTAGGAATGGGGAAGCTGGTAAAATGGGAAATAAGAAAATTCTTTGTTATGCAGATGTTCATGACAAAAAAGAGGAGATGGATTGTAGTGAAGCTACAATGATTGCTGCTGCAACTTTGCAAGATAATGGGTACCGGCCTTTAATGTTGGTTATGCATCCTCCACATGAAGAATTTAAAAAAAATCCTGATGAATATCGTGGCCATGCTGTGTTTTTATATAGAAGGAATGGAAAATTTGGTTTTATTGGGAATAAGTGGGTTTCAAATCCACAATATGATAATTTAGATGACTTGGTATCTTTTATTTCAAAATTACATGATAAAGAATACACCAAGTATCAAGTTATCGATTTAGAGCAAGAAGGAGAAGATTGGATGACTTCAAATAAAACTTTAGATAAACTGATAAAATATAATTAATTATTCCACGGTTACCGATTTTGCCAGGTTTCTAGGTTTATCAACATCTATTCCTTTTAAATCTGCTATGTGGTATGCTAATAATTGTAGAGGTAGAACATTCATTATTGGAGAAAGTTCTTCTAGTGTATCTGGAACTTTTATTGTGTAGTCTGCTAATTTTTTTATTTCATAATCATTATCGTTTTTTATAGCGATAATTTTTCCATTTCTGGATTTTACCTCTTGCATATTGCTAAGTATTTTTGGAGATAGGTCTGATTTTGTTGCTATGAAGACTACTGGCATGTTTTCATCTATTAATGCAATTGGTCCGTGTTTCATTTCTGCAGCAGGATATCCTTCAGCGTGGATATAAGAAATCTCTTTTAGTTTTAATGCTCCCTCCAAAGCTACCGGGAAATTTATTCCTCTTCCTAAATAAAGGAAATTTTTTGAATCCTTGAATTCTTTAGCTATTTCTCTAATTTTTGTATCTTCTTTTAAAAATTCTGATATTTTATTAGGTAATATTTTTATTTCATCCATTAAATCTTGTCTTATTGGAAGATTTTTTCCCTTGGCTAACTGTAAAGATAATAATGCTAGAGATAAAACTTGACTTGTAAATGCTTTTGTTGAAGCCACTCCAATTTCTGGCCCAGCGTGTAAATAAATTCCAGAGTCTACTTCTCTTGCTATTGTAGAACCAACAACATTAATTAATCCCAAAGTTTTTGATTTCTTTGATTTTGCTTTTTTTAGAGCTGCTAAAGTATCTGCAGTTTCTCCAGACTGAGAAATAACTATTGTTAGATCTTTTTCTGAGATTACTGGATTTCTGTATCTAAACTCAGATGCGTAATCTACCTCTACTGGAATGTTTGTTAGTTTTTCTATCAAATGTTTTCCTATTAAAGCAGAGTGCCAACTTGTTCCACAGGCTAAAAGAATTATTCTTTGTATTTCATTTATATCAAAATTCAAATTCAATTTTATGTTATCTGTTAATCTTCCTCTTAACGCATTTTTTATAGATAATGGTTGTTCGTATATTTCTTTCAGCATAAAATGTTTGAAACCTTTCTTTTCTATTTTGTCTAGAGACCACTTTATTTCATGAATCTCTTTATCTACATAGTTCCCATTAATGTGTTTTACTTTGTAACTGTCTTTCTTTATTTTTGCTATTTCATTATCATCTAAATATATTACTCTCTTTGTGTGTTCTAATATTGCAGGTACATCTGAAGCTACAAAATTCTCATGCTCCCCCAGACCAATTATTAAAGGCGAGCCTTTCCTTGCTACTATTATTTCTTCTTTGTCTTTATTTATAACTGCTAAACCGTATGTTCCTTCTACTAGTTCTAATGCTTTTATTGTTGCTTCTTCTAAATCGTCTTTATAGAATTTTGAAATTAAATGTGCTAAGATTTCTGAATCAGTATTTGAGCTAAATTTCACTCCTTCTTTTTCTAATAGTTCTTTTAATGCGTTGTGATTCTCTATTATTCCATTGTGAACTATTGAGATAGAATTGTTTTGGTTAATGTGAGGGTGGGCATTTATTTCATTTGGTTTTCCATGTGTGGCCCAACGTGTGTGTGCTATTCCTATTTTGCTTTTAGAATCTTTTAGATTTTTTTCTAGTTCTTTTATTTTTCCTTGTTTTTTTATTGTTGAAAGCTGACTGTTATTTTGTATTGTTAATCCAGCCGAGTCATAACCTCTGTATTCTAGCTTTTTTAATCCATTAATTAGAATTGGTATTGCCTCTTTTTCTCCTATATAACCGATTATACCGCACATAAATTAAGTTTATAGAATTTGTTTTTAACAGTTGTGGAAGAAAGTTCTTTGGGTTTTAATCTTATATTAGAAATAATGTTAGTTCAGACATTCCTCCTGCATGTGGTTGGGCCCCCCCCCAACAAAAATCCTCTACCATGATATCAATATCATTAGATTCTCCATAAATAAAACCACTTGCCGATAACTCAAATGCTGGAATACACCAAGCTGAGTCATCAACATCGTAACATCCACTACATTCTTTCATTACTTCATCCCCCCCTTCATAAGTATCGTCCCCTCCAACCATGTTTCCAGTTGTACCGCCCCAATATTTAAGCTCTCCATTCACATAGAAGTAAAGATTATCATTTAAACATATTCCATTTGTTTTATCTTCTCCAGCAACAGTATCGTAGTATCCTGCATTTCCTCCAATGAATATATTATATTCTGAAAAGATATCATCAAGATATAAAGTATTATGTAACCACCCCTTTGCCAATTGAGTTCTACCATCACAGCTTGCAGAATCAAAACCAATTTGACCAATGCCGCCGGTATCACATCCTAAAGGCAAATCCCAAAAGACTATTCCTTGAGGAATTTCATCTGTAAAAGTTGATGAATCTGGAGGAGACTCAGGTACACAATAATTTATACTTTCTCCAGTTCTGTCCTCAATTCCAAAGGTGTTCCCCTCAATATTTAAGGTAGTCCATGGCCCTCCAAGTATCCAGAGTTGATTTGGGTTTGGTTCAAATGTTCCACTTATAGTTCCCTCCACTGTATGAACTATGCCACTTCTCGCGTCCCTATAATCTATGTTAAGATCAAAATTATAACATTCCTTGGATACGCCTTGACATTCTTCTTCTATTTTTCCTATCACTAGGTTTGTTGTTTCTCCTTGACTCAATTCAATTGGGACATCTATTAAATCACATATTATCTCTCCTTTTTTTATAGCTATTTCAGAGATTGTTACTCTTTCATGATGTGTATTTTTTATTATTAGGTAATAGAGATTCTTTGCTGGATCAAAATTTACATCTGATCCTATGACTTTTTGATCAACAATGTAGAAACCTTTTGTAAAAAATTTAAAATTTGGAGGACAAAGCTCTTCCGAGTCCAAAAAATATGCTAGGGCTGCTATGGCTAATAAAACAACCATGATTGCCCACCCATAGGTCATCAAAAATTCCATAGCTGCTTGTCCTCTTTTTTGCATATTTTAATTTTTATTTACCAAATTTAAATATCTTACTATTTCAATATTATTGGGAAATATGTAAAATTTTTGTGGGAGAATAGTTTTTTAAATAGGCCATGTTTTTCTGGAAATATGTATTATATGTTAAATAAGAAAGACGGAGATAGGATAATTACTTTTCTGTATACTTCTTCTGATACGTTAAATAATTCTCTGAAACTTTCTGGTTATGATAATATTGTTTCTTTGAGTAAAATAGATGGATTTGGAGAAGAACTTTTTGAAAAAATCCATCTAGAAAAAGAGGGGTTAAAAAATTCTAAAATTTTGTCTGAAAGTGATATTGATAGTAGACTTGTTATGTTTTATCTATCTAAATAAAATTCATTTATTAAATATCTAAAGCTTTTATTATTTTGTCAAGCTTTTTATTAATTATTTCTAGATCTTTGTTAGATGATTTACTTGGTTTTTCTTTTTTCTCAAAACAATTTCTGCAATAAACTGGTTTTGATGACGTTGGTTTAAATGGGACTTCACATTCCTCTCCACAAGAGGAACAAGTAACCTTTGTCATTTCTAGTTCTGGTCTCTTTCTGTCATAACGTCCAGACTCCCTTTTAGTGCCCTTTTTACTTTTAGTATACTCTTCATAAGATCCCGCACTTTTAGTTTCCTTTTTAGAAAATCTATCCTTTGGGCCTTTTCCTCTCGAACGTTCATATCTTGCCATGTGTGTTTTGGGAATTTCACCCGTATATAAAGGTATGGTTGGTGATTCTAATGCGTATAACGTCAGGATTATGAGAAGTCGTGCGTAGCACGATTTGGGTGAAGAAGTCTGCAAGACTTCGTAACCTCATAATCCTTGTTATATTCCCCGTAGGGCTGAAATTTAGTGCAACGTTCCGAAGGAAAATTTCAGAGTTGTCGTGTCTAAAATAAAATTATAGTCGGGCACACATTAATCTTCAAATATTTTTTCAATCAATTTAAATTCTTTTTTATGGCAATCAATTTCTGCTTTTATTCCTAATGGTAAAATCCATTGAGGATCAGTATGACCAAAATCCATATTGGTAATTATTGGAAGATCATTATTCTTAAATTCAGTTTTTACAATTTTGATTATATTGTCATCTAATTCTTTTTTCTCTTCGTCTGAATAATCTCTTGGTCTTCCAATTAATAAAGCAGAAATTTTATCAAAAATTCCTTGAACACCATAATTTCTCAACATCCATTTTACTTGCTCAGGTGATGGCTTATCCTCAGAAGTTTCAAAAAATAAGATTTTACCTTTCCAAAAATTTTCATCAGGCCAAAAATCTGTACTTTTCATAAATTCAAAAACTTCTATGCAACCACCAAATAATTCTCCTTGAATTTTTGTGCTACCTTGTAGCCAATTCCAACCTTTGTTTTTTATCATAGGTTTAGTCTTTCCAACATTAATCTTATCACTCCAATCTAAATAGCCTTGACAAAATTTATTATATTTTTCATAAGTATAAGATTCGGGATTTTCAAATAAAATATTTTGGATATGTTCTTGGAAATCTCTTCCTAAAGCATCCCATTGTGAAAATCCTGCCATGATGGAGGGGCTATTTAATGTAACTAAACCTAATTGATTAAAATATGAATTCATAGTGGTTGTATCAGAATATCCTAAGAAAATTTTTGGATTATCCTTTACGATTTTAGTATTTATATAAGGTAAAATTCTTATCGAATCATCTCCTCCAATACTTGTAAAAATTGCTTTTACTTCCGAATCTGCAAAAGCATCATTTATGTCTTTAGCACGAAATTCAGGATTATTATAAGTATAATCTGCATCTTTCCTAGCAGAAGGGTATTCTTTAATTTTTAATCCTAAATTTTTAAGTGCTTTAATACCTGATTCGTAAATGTGAGGGAAAACAGATGGACCGCCCCATGATGGAGAAATTATTGCGATAGTATCGCCTTTTTGTAATTTTTTTGATTTGATTGCCATAATATTTTAAATAAATTGATTGATATAAAAATCTTTGTGTGCCCGACTATTTCTAATAAATTTATACGACAATTGAATATAACATCGGAATTTAACGAAGTCGCCGAAAGCGATTTGGGTGAAGAAACCTGCAAGGTTTCGTAACCGTTAAATTCCTGTTAGTTTCGTCTGACCAACGGGAAGACCTAAAATTTAGTGCAACGTTCCGAAGGAAAATTTTAGAGTTTTTTTGGACAAAATTATATCTAGCTCGAAGAGCATTCAAATTAAAAGAATAACGGGCAAGAATTAAGCTTTGTATTTTGAGAAAGCACTATATATGTGTCCGCCGACATAACCAATCATAGCACAATCTTTAATTGATTGACCAACCAAATTAATAGTATCCATCATAGTTTTTGTTGCTTCTGGATCTTGATTGGTTAAATAGGACACAATTCCTAAAACTCCACCTATTAAAATGCCAGTTTCAACTCCTCGTAAAACTTTGCTTCTTGAATCGAGTTTTTTTTCTAAGTTTTCCATTCTAATAGTAGTAACTGCGGAGTAGTATATAAATCTTTCGGTTACTAAGAGTTCTTGCCCTTTTATTTATTTTGTCCAAAAAAATTGAAACTAACATCGCGATTAAGAGAAGTTTCTGGAGCGAAGCGGAAGAAATTTGGGAAATTTGCGAGCCGAGCAAATTTCCTCATAAGCCCTGTTAAGTGAGGGTAAGGAGTGAAACGACGAAAGCGCAGCGTCCCCTTGAGTTGAGAATTTGTCCGTTCAAGTGCATAGCACCATCAAGTAAAAGAATAAAAAAGGTTTTGGGCTTATTTCTTTTTAGCTATGAATAAGAGGTGATTCCCGATTCCTAACAATTCAGGTTTTGTGCAAATTTCCATTTCTAACTTTTTGAGTTTTGCCCATTTCTTAGGTTCATAAAATTGCTTTTTATCAACAGTATCAGTAATTGTTGGGGTTGATGCAATTTCTAAAACTTCACAGCCATTTTTTTCTAAGAGTTGCTTCATTTCATCAATAGCATAAACATGAGTTCTTGGTCCCATGCCACAATAAGTTTCATGAGTTTTGTTTATATTTATAGCTTCTTTCAAGTCTCCATCTTTGAGATATTGTCTCATGAAACCATATTTAGAATCACAACCAATAACCATTATTGAATTTTTCTTAGAAACTCTTACTAATTCTTTCATGGCTTTGAATCTATTTTCCAGAACATAAGAAATTGCATCTCCAACACAGACAACAAAACTGAATTGTTCATTTTTGAATTGTTTTAAATTGCTGATGTCTCCCTCAAGAATATCAACTTTATTAGATAGTTTAGCATTTTTTACATTTTTGATGGCGTGATTAACTATTTCAGTAGAAATATCAATTAAAGTTACATGTTTGGCTTTTTTAGCCATCATAATTGCATTAATTCCAGTTCCGCCTCCAGCATCTAAAACGACATCAGTTTTCTTGATGTATTTTTTGATAAACTCTCTTGGAATTTCAGTTCTTAAAGTTGGTTTCTTTTCTTGCCTATCTTCTTCATCAGCAATTTCATCATATCTTGATTTGACTTTTTTAGGATCGTATTTCATAGGGAATCACCTCGTTAATATTTAAATAAGAATATATTTAATAAATGTATCGAAAGCCCAAAACCTTCATCAAGTTATCTAAGGACAAATTCTCAATTTCACTTAACATTTGGGTTTAGAGAAGTTTTTGCGTAGCAAAAATTTGGATGGAGCCTGCAAGGCGAAATCTCTAAATCCTTGTTATGTGTTTTTTCTGCAAGAAAAAATGCTGGAGAAAATCTTTGATTTTCGTAAGCACAGTATGACGCAGGACTTTCCCGATACATTTATATCTATAGAAAAATTGAGAGTATTATTATGAGAATAAGAAACGGAAAGCCAACCGATAAAAGAGAATATTTGAAAACTCAAAAAGAAGCTTTTCCTACTATTAATGCTAAAAGAGATTCTAAATTCTTTGACGAAAAAATCAAGAAAAAAGAAATTTTTGTTTTGGAAGAAAAAGGCGAATATGCTGGACACATTTGTTTTGGGAAGCATTTACTAAATCCGCCCTTTGCTGGTTCAATATTTATTGAAGAATTAGCAGTTAAACAAAAATTTCGTGGAAAAGGATTTGGAATAGCATTAATGGAAAAGCTGGTTGAGTTTTGCAAAACTAAAAAAATCTCTGCGATACATTTAGGAACTGGTGATGAAACAGGAAATAAAGCGATTGAATATTATGAAAAGCAGGGATTTAAGAAAGTAGGTTGGCTTGAAGATATTAATCCTAATTCTGAATATGATCATCCTCAAT
>Ga0233441_1002087_pt1 | contig 15535 bp, 15 predicted proteins | sample SI_123_September_4_FD_182781 | JGI IMG/M metagenome (GOLD analysis project Ga0233441, IMG submission 182781) | Seawater microbial communities from Saanich Inlet, British Columbia, Canada - SI_123_September2016_135_MG | ecosystem: Environmental > Aquatic > Marine > Inlet | place: Canada: British...
AAAAAGTAAACAAGTTGTAAATATACTTAAAGAACAAGATTCAGATCTTACTAAAATACATACTACTGGAAATAGACCATGGGGTACATATACTGTACTTGAGGATTCTCAAGGATATAAGATAAAAAGAATAGAAGTAAAACCTAATAGTAGATTATCACTTCAATCACACAAATTCCGTAATGAGCATTGGGTAGTGGTAAAAGGAACTGCAACTATTACATTAAATGAAGATATATTTACACTTTATGAAAATGAGTCTACTTATATTAAAGCAGGTGATAAACATAGACTTACAAATGAGACAGATGAACAACTAGTAATAATTGAAGCACAAGTAGGAAGCTATACCGGTGAAGACGATATTATTCGTATTAATGATGATTATAAAAGGATAATATAAGTGAATCTAAAAAATATTGCAAAAGAAGTACTTGAAATTCAATCAAAAGAAATATTTGATTTGTCAAATAATATAACAATAGATTTTGAAGATGCAGTAAACGCAGTTGTAAATAGTAAAGGAAAATTTATTATTTGTGGTATGGGAAAATCTGGTATTATTGGTAAGAAAATTGCTGCCACACTAGCTAGCACAGGAACACCAAGTTTTTTCTTACATCCAGGAGAAGCATATCATGGTGATCTAGGTATGATTGAAAAAGAAGATATTATTTTACTTATTTCAAATTCTGGTGAGACAGATGAGGTATTAAAATTAATTCCATTTTTGAAATCACAAGGGAATATTACTATTTCAATGAGTGGGAATCCTAAATCAACATTAGGAGCAAATACTAACTATCATTTAAATATAAGCATACAGAAAGAAGCCTGTCCTTTATCTTTAGCACCTATGTCATCTACAACAGCTACATTAGTAATGGGAGATGCAATTGCAGTTGCTCTTATGAAGCTAAGAAATTTTAAAGATGAAAATTTTGCTAAGTTCCACCCTGGTGGTAGCTTAGGTAGAAGACTTTTAACTACAGTAGAGTCAGTAATGAAAAAAGACAATCTTCCTATATGTCAGAAGAATGAATCTATAAAAGATATAATTCATAAAATCACAGATGGAAAGTGTGGATTAGTAGTAGTTCTTTCAAATGATAAAATAGAAGGTATTATCACAGATGGTGATATCCGAAGAAATATGGAATTAAAAGAAGATATATTCTTTACACAAAAAGCACAAGATTTAATGAGTAAAAATCCAAAATTAATAAAATCAAATGAAAAGATTGTTGTTGCAAGTGAGATTATGAGTAATTCTAAAATAAATTCTTTATTGGTTGTAAATGATTCTGATATTTTAGTTGGAATTGTACAGATGTATGACTTAGGAATATAATACAATATGAAAATAAATAATGCTTAGATTATATTTCTTTTATTTATCTAATTTTAGTATAGTGTTTTTTACAAATATATATATTGCTAATTATTATTTGGCAGATATATTTGGTGAGTATCAATTTTATAATACATTATTTATTTTATTTATTTCGGTTTCTCAGGTTGGAACATTACAAAGCTTTACTGTTCTTGCACCTAAAATATCAGGTAATATTAAATTGATTTTTGCAACTCTTATTTTAAGAGTACTAGGATATTTATTAGTTACACTTTTATTATTAGTAATTTTTTGGTTTATAAAAGCGCCAAATATAGTATATGTATTTTTATTATTGTTTATACCTCTTACAATTAATTTATCTACTATTTTAGATTATTATAGAAAAATGAATATTGATGTAAAGTATAACTTTGTTTATGATGGAATTTTATTTTCAATCTTAGTGATCTATATAATACAATTAGATTTATCAATAATATATATTGTTTTAGCTAGATTTTTATCAAAAACAATATCAGAATTAATGAAATATAGATATATAGTAAAAAATATTGGTGCTTTTACATATAGTAGAAGATATTTAATTTGGATGTTTATAAAAAGTAAAGTTTTTATAGTAAATAGGATCATTGTTGAATTATATGCAAGAAGTGATATTCTTTTATTGGGATTAATATCCACTAAAAAGGAAGTTGGTATTTATGCTGTTTCATTAGCACTTTATAATGGATTGTTAATGGGTGAAGGATTATTAGCTAGAAAATTATTTCCACAATTAACAAAAGTCTTTAAAGATGATAAAAAAGTTAAAAAAGTATTACTTTTATCAATAATCTATAAAGGTATTTATTTTGTAACAATAATGTTGGTTACATATTATTTTTTAAATAATATAATATTTACATATTTATATAATCCAGAAGAATATATTAAATCTAGTATTATATTGGACATCATGTTAATAGGATTATTTTCACATATATTTGCTAATAACACAAATTATCTATTGATGCTAAAAGATAAGTATTTATATATTAAAAGATTTTCTATAGGATTATTTTTAAATATTATTTTAGGAATGATTTTTTATAATATTTATAGTTTAGAAGGATATACATTTGCAATTCAAATTGTAAAAATTGTAATGGTGTCTTATAGTGTATATGTATCATATAAATATTTAAATAAAAGTATAAAGGCTATTATATGAAAAAAGAATATCATGTAGTATTTAGTACAGTTAATTATGATCATTGTATTGGTTGTGGCATATGTGATGTCGTTTGCCCTCATAATGCAATTGATATGGTTTATACAGATTTTAAAGAGATACAACCAGTTATAAATGATAATTGTACAGAATGTACTACATGTGTAAAATATTGTCCATTTACAAATGATAAAATTATAAATGAAGCTAAAAAAGTTACTCAAAGTGAAGATGCTAATAGTTTTGGACTAGAAGATAGTCAGTATTTTATAGCTTATGATAATTCAGATGAGAGAAGATTAAGAAGTGCTTCAGGTGGTATAGTAACAGCATTAGCTATTGATATGCTTAATAATAATATTATTGATGTTGTTATACATGCAGAGATGAGTATGGGAAAAATAGGAGGTATTCATTATAATGCTTCCGTAAGTAGAACGATTGATGAGTTAGAATCAAAAAGAAGCTCATTTTATGCTCCTATCTCCTTTGAAAAAGTTTTAAAAGGTTTTATAGATAAAGAGGAAAAGATTCTTTTTATAGGTGTTCCTTGTATTGTTAGAGCAGCTAATGATGTATTTAAAAAAAATAAATTATATAAAAAAAATAAATTATATACGATAGCTTTATCTTGTAGTCATAATGTAAATGGTCAATTTATAGATTTTTTAGCAGAATCTGAACATATATCAAAAAATGAAAATTTCAAGGTAAATCTTAGAAATAAAGATAATTTAAAAAATGCAAACCATTATAAGAATCATTTTTTTAAAAATGATTCTTATAATGGTGAACAAACAATTTTAAAAAAAGATAGATTTAATACTATCTTTACAGAGACTTGGCGAGACTATTTTTTTAGTATGAATGTTTGTAATAAATGTAGTGATTTCTGGGGTTACACTGCAGATGTTAGTATTAAAGATGCATGGGGTAAGTGGGCAGATGATCCACTTGGTAAAAGTATGGTTGTTATAAGAAATGATGAGATACAAAAGATATTAGATAATAATGTAAATATAGTAAAAGAGACTTTAGATTTTAATACTATAGCTAATAGTCAACTAGAAACAACAAAATATAAGCAAGTATATATAAATGATAGATTATTTAAGTCAAAGTATCATATAAGTAATATTATTAGTGGATATACACTTAAAGATATTATTTCAAAATATTCTAAAAAATGGTATATCAAGTATGGATATAAAAAAACTTATAAACGATTGCAATATATTAAAAAAATATCTAAAGTAATTAATCTGGGAGTAAGAATAATGCATAAAATAGAGAGTCAGAAACAAAACCCATATATTAAATTTTTAAATTTTTATATGCTAAAAATAAAAAATTTATTTATATATAAAAAAACTAAGAAATCAAATCAAATATTAATAACGGGGGGATATGGATATAAAAATGTTGGAGATGAAGCTCAACTAAATGCTACTATTCAATTAATAAAAAAAGAATTTCCTAAGTACCGGCGAGTAATTTTAACTCATGATAGGGATTATACATACAATGAACATGGGGAATGTTTGGTATTTGAGTCTCCAAGAGAAGCATTTTTTGACCATAATGATATTGCTTTATATGGAGCATCTAATTTACCTGTAAAAATACTATTTTTATTTTCAGGATTTATAACATATATAAATGCGTATCTTGTAAGGGCAGGTCTTCCAACATTATTAATTAATGCAAAAAAAGCAGCACTACTGGAAGAATTAAAAAATTCAGATATGCTTCTTTATAGTGGTGGAGGATATCTAACAGGAAAAACTTTATCAAGACTTTGGGATGGAATGTTTTTTATAGCGTGTGCAAAAGTTTTTGATGTACCAGTAGTTTTATCTGGACATACAATTGGTATATGGAATGGTAAATTTAACAAATGGTTTGCAAGGTGGGGATTATCTAAAGCTAGTATTATTACTACAAGAGATCCAGAAGAATCAATGTTAGCTTTGAAAAATATTGATATTGAAAATGAAAATACCTTTGTTACTTTTGATGATGCATTATTTTGTGATAAAATTAGTAATGAAATAATTAAAGATGAATTAGAAAGTTTTGGTTTAGAAAAAGAGGATTTCGATAATTATACTACATTAAATATTCATTATTGGGGCTTAAATCATGATTTAAAAGCTCAAAAAAAACTTATGAAAAGAATAAATGATATTGTAAACTTCATTATTATTAAAGAACAAAAAAAAGTTGTATTAATTGCAATGACACCAAGTGACTATAATACAATAAATGACTATCTTGATAAATTTCCAAATAAGAATGTTATAAAATATGAATATGAGTTTAATTTTAGAAAAATAAGAGCGGTTATATCAAATTCTCAAATATGTATTACTATGAAACATCATCCCATAATATTTGCAGTTGGTGAAAAAGTACCTGTAATTAGCCTTGCAAATTTTGATTACTATGTGCATAAAAATGGTGGAGCATTGAAATTATTTGGTTTAGAAAGATATAATCTAATGTTTAATGATGACTTTAAAATTGATAAGTTTATTAGTATGTATTATGATATTTTTAAATATAGTAAGTACAAAGATGACTTAAGTATAAAATTTCAAGAATTAAATATAATTAAGAAAAATTTCATAAATAAAATAGAAAAGTTATTAAGTAAGTAATATGAATATTACAATTTTTACAATATCTAATGAAAAAACAAACTTTTTTATAAGAGTAGCAAACAGTATAATTAAAAATCATGAGTTGAATTTTATAACTACTAGATATTCTTCTTATAAAATTATTAAAGATGCTGGATATAAAGTAAATATGCTACAAAATTTCATTAAAGATGATATGGATATATCAGAATTTAAAAAATTTGAATATGAAGCTATTTTAATGGATGTAAAAGCTGGTTTTTTATCTGAAAAAGTTGCAAAAGAACAATTTAGATTATTATCTATAGGATTTAAAAATTATTTAAATATAAATAATGTAGATAAATTTATATTATGGAATGGATCTATGCTGCAAGGCTTTACTGCTTCAATAGTTGCTGAAGCTTATAATATTAATAAAATATTTTTTGAAGTAGGTAATTTTCCAAATAAAATTTTTATAGATGAAAAAGGTGTAAATGCAAAATCATCGCTAATGGATAAAGATTTAAGTATTTGTGATAATTATGATGAAGAAAAAATAACTAAATTTTTAAAAGATCATAAAAAGAAAAAAGAAAAATTACATATAGTACCTCAAGCAAAAAAAAGAATTGCAATTAGCTTTAACTTTTTATTTAATAGGGTATATAATATATTTTCAAAATATAATATTTCTGAAACTAATTCATCGATATTAAATATTATACTAAAGAAAGTTAACTATGGCAGTATAAGTATTAATTTTGATCAATATAATATAACTACAAAAGATTTTATTTTTTTACCCCTCCAAGTTAGTACAGATTCTCAAGTAATAAGAAATTCAGATGTAGATTTGTATGATTCAATTGAATATGCTTTAAAAATGGCTAATGAAAATAATTTAAATCTATTAATAAAACCACATCCTGCTGAAGTTAATACTGAAATTTTAGAATTCATTTATCAGTTAAAGAAAAAAAGAAAAAATATCTTTTTAATAAATGATAACACATACTTATTGATTAAATATTCAAAAATAGTTATAACAATAAATTCAACAGTAGGTATAGAAGCACTAATGTATTATAAACCTGTGATTTTACTAGGAAGTGCTTTCTTTAAGCTATATTGTTCAAGTGATATTCTAAAAGTCGATAAAGTAAAAATCAATAAATTTTTATATAATTATATTTTTAATATATTAAAAAATGCTTCTTTCTTTGATAATAGTTCTATATGTAATTCTACTTTAAAAGATTTTTTATGAAAAAGAAGAAATTATTCTTATTGCATGATATACCATATCCTGATGTTGATGGAGGAAAAAAACTATCTTTAGGTAGAATTATGGAATCAGCTAAAGAGTTTGAAATAATAGTTATTGCATTTAATTATCAAGGAATTAATGATACAGAAGCTATAGAGTTTTTCAATAATAAAAAAATATCTTTCTTTTGTTATGATCCAAAGCCTAAAAAACAAGGATTTTCTAAGATAATAAAATATTTATATTCATTATTTACAAAATATCCTGCATATTACACTAGATTAAATGATAAGTCGTTTACAATATATATAAATAATATTTTAAAAGGTATTAACGTTAATGAAGTTTCAATTGAAACAATTTTTCTAATATCTCAATTAGAGCAATTTATCAAAAATGTAAATAGTATAGAAATAGTCTTTCATAATGTGGAGTCTTTATTTTTTAAAGAATTATCAAAAAGTAGTACTAAATTGTATAAAAAAATTGTATATTTAATAGAATCAAAAAAAATAAATAATTTAGAAAAAATTATTTCAAAAAAAATAAATAATGAGAATTCAATTTTCCCTGTATGTCTAAGTAGAAAAGATAGTAAAATTTATCAAGATAATTTTAAATTTGATAGTAGTAAAATAAGAATAAATAAGAATAAAATTTATTTAGAAAGTACGATTGAGCATACCCCAAATATTAAAAACCCTTACTTCTTATTCCCCGGGAGTATTGAATTTCCTCCAAATAAAGAAGCTATATTATGGTTTCTTGAAGAATATGTAAAAATATTTAAAGAACCAATTAAAGTATTAATTACAGGAAAGTATACTGAATCTACGAAAAAAGAATTTTGTAAATATAAATTTATTGAGTTTAGTGGCTTTATTTCAAATGAAAACTTAATTAATTATTATAAAAATTGTATTTGTGTAATATCTCCAATTATTTCTGGAGGTGGTATAAAGATAAAGAATATAGAAACAATAGCTTTATCAATACCTCTTTTAATGACTGAATTCTCTTCAATAGGAATATATTGTAAAAATAATAAATTAATTAGAATTTCTAAAAATAATCCTATTGATTTTACAAAAAAACTTATGTATTTTTATGGAGATATACGTAGAGGTACAATTTGTTAGCAGAAAAAATATATTTATCTTTTTATATACAAGTCTTAATAATAATTGCATTTTATATTCTGATAACAGGTTCATATAGTGGTGAATTACATAGTTTCTTATTAGATATAAGTATATTTGAAGTATTAATATTAATGATTTATTCTATCCTTAGTTTTGTACTTTTATATTATGTATATAAGATTATGGTTAAAAAAAAGTTAACTTTGAAAAGCTATAAGTTTAGATTTAATATTAAAAAGTTTGCAAACTTTTATTTTATTTTATTGATTATAAGTTTTATTTTTATGCTTTCAACTGGTGTAGGAGTTGTTCTTTCTCATGCAACAAGTCCATACTCAGTAATATTTAATTTATTTAATGTAAGTGTATTGTTTCCTATATTTTACTTTTTACTTAGAAAATCAGAAGATATAAATATAAAGTACTTCTGGACTATTGTAATTGTTTTTATATTATATAAACTTTTGCAAGGCTGGAGTGGAATAATATTTACAATATTTATATTTGAAGTATATTTTTATTATAAAGATAGATATATAAATAAAATTAAACAAATAGTAATAATTCTATTATTACCACTTATATTTATATTAGTAGGAGCAAAAGTATATCAAGAAATATATCCAATAAAAAATGAGATTAGAGGCTTAGGTTATCATGAAATAGACTATAGTAACGGATTAGTTAAACTAGTAAATAGATTGACTTATTTTTCTATTTCTGTTGGTGCATATTCTAAAATTGATGAGATTAAAGAATTTTATAAAAAAGAAAATATAGTTTTAAAAGAATCTATTGGAACTTTTAGACCAATTACTCCTAGATTTATAATGGAAAATAAAGAGTTTAGATCACTTAATAATAATGTATTACAACCATTCTTTAATGATATAACACCTTATACAAGTAGTGATATTGGTATTATAATGTATGCCGTTAATTTGTTTAATGCAAGTTTACTTGATGGAATTGTATGGATAATTATATTAATAATTATATTATTTAGTTCTAAATTTGTGTATGATAATTTATCTCAATATAATGGTCAATTTAATTTTTTATTCTTTATCTTAATTTTAAAAATTTGTACTACAGCTTCACCAGAAATAATAGTTGGCTATTATTTTTTTGGAATATTATACTTTATTCCTGTTTTATTTATTTTAGGAATATTAAAACTTAAAATAAGGAAGCAAATTGCTAACTAATCAAAACATTATTAATATAATCGCCCCAAATATAAAAAGTGGTGGTGGAAAAGAACTTTTAGAATATTTGTTGGAATATATAGATACCAACTATTTAAATATAAAAGTTACTGTTTATTTAGATAGATTATTATCAAATATTAAATCTACAAATAATAGAGAAGTGATTTATCTTGATTCTGTACAAGATAAAATAAAGTTATTTACAAAGAAACTAAAAAATTCACTATATTTTGGTAATTTACCACCGTTAGTAAAATCAAAAAACTCAATTGTATATTTTCATAATCCATATTTATTAATGTCTTTTAGTATTCTTAAAAAGTCATCATTTGAATTTATGATAAAGTATATGCTTCAACAATTATATATAAGGTTATTTGTAAAAAATGTAGATGTGGTTGCAGTTCAAAATAAAGAGATAAAAAATAATTTTATAAATAAATATAAATATGATAAAGTAGATTTATTACCATTCTTTCGACTTTGTGATAAAAATATAATTGATAATAAAATATATGATTTTTGTTATGTGTCATTAGCCCATCCTCATAAAAACCATGATAGATTACTAGATGCTATGCAAATATTATCAGATAAAAATATACATACAAGTTTGGTTTTGACAATAGAAGATGGGCATAATAAATTAAAAGAAAAAATTGATACCATAAATAAACAAGGTATAGTAAATATAGTTAATCTTGGTATATTAAAAAAAGAGGATGTATGTAAATTATACTCTAAAAGCAAATGTTTGGTTTTTCCATCTACTCAAGAAACTTTTGGTCTAGCTTTAATAGAAAGTGTACATATGGGACTAGACGTAATAGCTTCTAACTTGGATTATGTATATCAATCCATAAAACCAAGTTTAGTATTTGATCCTACTTGTTCTGATGATATAGCAGATAAATTAAAAATATACTTATCTACTAGAATAAATAAAAGTGATATAATCATTCATAATGAAATTGATAAATTGATAAAAATACTAATAGAGGAAAATAAATGAGATTATCAACTTATGAAATTAATTCTATAAAAGATACCTTTAAAGAAACTTTTAAAGATGGTAAAATATTTCTTTTTGGTAGTAGAGTTGATGATAATAAAAGAGGTGGTGATATAGATTTATATATTCAAATTGACAACAAAAAAGAGATTCTAAGTAAAAAAATTAAATTCTTAGTAAACTTAAAAGAGAAAATCGGAGATCAAAAAATAGATCTTCTAATATCAAAAGATGAAACAAGAGTAATAGAAAAAGAAGCTTTGTCTAAAGGAATAAAATTATGAAAAAAGATATTGATGAAAGTTTAAATAAAAAAATATATGAATGCGACAAGCATATTGAGAGGCTAAGCGATGCAAAAGATTATTTAAAAGATATTATGCCATTAACAATAGATAGATATCTAACAATAGATAAAATTAGAAGCAGTTTTATAGATCAACTTAACTTTAGATTTACAAAGCTTCAAGATACTATAGGAGAGTCTATATTAAAGGGTCTATTAATAAAATCTAAAGAAGATGTTGAAAAAATGACTTTTTTGGATATTCTAAATAGATTGGAAAAATTAGATATTCTCGATAAAAACAAATGGCTAGAACTTAGAGAAGTTAGAAATGAAATAGCTCATGAATATAGTTTTAATCAAGATGAAGTAGTAGATAATATAAATATGATTTATGACAGAAGTGATGAATTAATTACAATTTACAATAAGATTTATAAGTTTATAAAGGAAATAAAATAAATGTTTAAAAATAAAATACTACTAATAACTGGGGGAACTGGTTCATTTGGAAATGCAGTTTTAAGAGGATTTTTAGATACAGATATAAAAGAGATAAGAATCTTTTCTCGTGATGAAAAAAAACAAGATGATATGAGAAAGTTATACTCTAATGATAAACTTAAGTTCTATTTAGGTGATGTACGAGATATAAATTCTGTAAATGATGCTGTGCGAGGTGTTGATTTCATATTTCATGCTGCTGCTTTGAAGCAAGTACCATCATGTGAGTTTTACCCTATGCAAGCTGTACAGACAAATGTGATAGGTACTGAAAATGTACTAAATGCAGCTATAAATGCTAAAGTGAAAAAGGTAATAGTTTTAAGTACTGATAAAGCTGTATATCCTATAAATGCTATGGGTGTAAGTAAGGCTATGATGGAAAGAGTAGCTGTAGCAAAAAGTAGAAACCTTAATGATGATGAAACGATGATATCTTGTACAAGATATGGAAATGTAATGGCATCTCGTGGTTCTGTAATACCGTTATTTATAGATCAGATTAGAGATGGTAAGACTATCACTATTACAGACCCAGCTATGACTAGATTTATGATGAGTTTAGATCAAGCTGTAGATTTAGTATTATTTGCATTTAAAAATGGACAAAATGGAGATATCTTTGTACAAAAAGCACCTGCAGCTACTATTGAACTTTTGACAAAGACTTTAAAAAATATGCTTAAAAGACCTGACCATGAAGTGAAAATAATTGGTACTAGACATGGTGAAAAACTTTATGAAACATTACTTACAAAAGAAGAGATGGTAAAAGCAATTGATATGGATCAGTATTATAGAATACCATCAGATGATAGAGATTTAAATTATAATAAATTTTTTGAAGATGGTGAAGAGGTTATTACTCAAGCTGGAGAATATCATTCTCATAATACACATAGACTAAATGAAGAAGAGTTAAGAGATATGCTTATTAATCTACATGAGATACAAGATGAACTAAAAGAGTTTGGAGTTATATAATGAAAACAGTAATGACAATAGTAGGAACTAGACCAGAAATTATCAAACTAAGTAGAGTTTTAGCAGAACTTGAAAAATATACAAATCATATATTAGTTCATAGTGGACAAAACTATGACTATGAACTTAATGAAGTTTTTTTTCAAGAGATGGGTATTAAAAAACCTGATTATTTTTTAAATGCAGCGGCTGATAATGCAGCTGAAACAATTGCAAATGTTATTAGTAAATCAGATAAATTATTGGCAGAGATTAAACCTGATGCTGTATTACTTTATGGGGATACTAACTCATGTCTTTCTGTAATCTCTGCTAAAAGAAGAAAAATTCCTATTTTTCATATGGAAGCAGGTAATAGATGTTTTGACCAAAGAGTTCCAGAAGAGATAAATAGAAAAATTGTAGATCAGCTTAGTGATATAAATATGACTTTAACTGAACATGCAAGAGATTATCTTATTTCAGAAGGAATAAGACCAGAAACAATAATAAAAACTGGTTCATCAATGCTAGAGGTTTTGGAGTATCACAAAGATGATATAACAAATTCTAAAATTTTAGAAACTTTAAATCTAAAAGAAAAAGATTTTTTCATTGTAAGTACACATAGGGAAGAAAATGTAGATAGTGAACAAAATTTTAGTGATTTATTAGATTCGCTAAATGTAATTGCAAGAACATATAATAAAAGAATAATTGTATCTACTCATCCAAGAACAAGAAAGAAATTAGAGACTTTAGATAAAAAAGATTTCAATCCTTTAATTGAGTTTATGAAACCTCTTGGCTTTTTTGATTATATAGCATTACAGCAAAATTCGTATTGTGCTATATCTGATAGTGGTACTATTACCGAAGAGTCGTCATTATTAGGATTTCCTGCTATTACAATAAGACAAGCACATGAAAGACCTGAAGGAATGGATGAAGGTACACTTATCATGTCAGGTCTTAAAAGTGAAGATATTATTAACTCTATAAATATTGTTACAGAACAAACAAAACTTCAAGCTATGAATGTTGTAAAAGACTATGATACTAATACGGTATCTAAAAAAGTAGTCAGAATTATTGTTAGTTATATTGATTATATAAATAGAACAGTTTGGAAGAAATACTGAATGAAGAAAAAGATTTTAGTACTTGGTTCTACTGGTATGCTTGGTCATCAGGTAGTTAATTATTTTTTAGAATTTAATGACTATGAAGTGATTGATATATCATTTAGACAAAAATTAAGATATGAAACAATTATACTTGATGTAACAAATAAAGAGTTACTTGAAGAAACTATTATTAAAATAAAACCAGATTATATTATAAATTGTATTGGTATATTAATTAATGGATCAAGAGATATATCTAATGCAATTTATATAAATTCATACTTACCGCACTTATTAGCTAATATTTGCAATACAATAAATTCTAAATTAATTCATATTTCTACTGATTGTGTATTTTCTGGCCTAAAAGGTGGATATATTGAATCTGATGAAAAAGATGGTAAAGATATATATGCTAAAACAAAAGCATTAGGTGAAGTTATTGATGATACAAATATTACATTAAGAACCTCAATTATTGGTTTAGAATTAAAAACTAATGGAGAAGGATTATTTCATTGGTTCATGAATCAAGAAGGAACTATAAATGGATTTACTAAAGCCATTTGGTCTGGTGTAACGACATTAGAATTAGCAAAAGCTATTAAATGGTCTATAGAAAATGAAATCACTGGACTTTATCATATTACTAATAATGAATCAATCAATAAATATGATCTATTAAACTTATTTAAAAAATATACTAATAAAGAAATAACAATTAATAAAGTTGATGGTAAAGAAGTAAATAAAAGTTTCATTGATACGAGAAAAGAAATTAATTACGAGATAGCAAGTTATGAAGTTATGGTTAGTGATATGATTGAGTTAATGAAAAATAATAAAGAAGTATATAAACAATATGTCTAAAAAAATATTAATAGTTACGGAATGTTTTTATCCTGAAGAGTTTAAAATAAATGATATTGCTTTAGAATGGAAAGATAAAGGGTATGAGGTAGATGTATTAACTACAGTGCCAACTTATCCAGAGAGTAAAATATATAATGGATATAAAAATAAATTTTACCAAAAAGATAGTTGGCAAGGTATAAATATATATCGTGTAAAAGCTGTTACAGGATATAAAACTTCTCTTTTTAAAAAACTTTTGAAATATTTTTCTTTTATGATAAATGGTAGTATTTTAGCACTAAAAATAGGGAAGAAGTATGACTATGTTTTTGGATTTAATATGAGTGCATTAACTGGTATGTTTCCTGCTATTGTGATAAAAAAATTATATAAAAAGCCAGTAACTTTTTGGGCTCAAGATATATGGCCAGATAGTGTATATGCATATGGATTCAAGAAGACAAAAGTATTATCATTTTTTTTAGATAAATTTGTGAAATTTCTATATTATAATATAGATGCTATTGCTATATCGGGAAAAGGCTTTGAGTCTAAATTAAGACCTTACTGTAAAGAAGATTTGAAATTTAACTATCTACCTAATTGGGCTGATGATTTAGATATGGATATAGATGCAGTATCATTTAGTAAAGAAAAAAGAACTCATTTTACATTTGCAGGTAATGTTGGTAAGGTTCAGAATTTAGATAATATAATTAAGGCTTTTGATAAGCTTCCAAATGAATATCAAAATAAGGCTCAATTAAATATAATAGGTGATGGTTCAGCTTTAGAAGAATTAAAAGAGATAAGTAAAAAAGAAAATATTATTTTTCATGGAAGAAAGCCTAGAAATGAAATGGCAAAATATTATAAAGCAAGTGATTTTTTAATAGTATCACTTGTGGATAAACCTATATTTTCTTTGACTGTACCTGCTAAAACTCAAACATATATATTAGCTAAAAAACCAATATTAGCTATTATTAATGGTGATACTGCAGATATAATAAAAGAGAATAATTTAGGATATACTGCATCTCCAACAAATCTAGAAGATATAGAAAGTATTTTTATAAAAGCAATAGATACAAATAAAGTGCAAATAGAACAATTTACACAAAATTGTGATAATTTAACAAATACTATTTTTAATAAAAATATAATTATTGATAATTTATTAGAATTGACTATTGAGAAATAATGGGTCAAGCAGGGCTAGATAAAATCGTTAAAGAATTTGATGAAAAGATTATTTTTGATAAGTATTTAGAAAGTATAGAAGAGATTTTACTTGAAAGTAGGTAGCTATGAAATTATATAATTTAATTATATTTGTTGCCTTATTATTTGAATTTATAGGTGTTTGGATGATAACAAAAGGTTTCGTTAATATAACTATTTCTGATATAAAAGAATCAACAAAAACAGTAATAAATTCTAACCCAAAAATGGCAAAATCATTAGTAGATCAAAAATTAGATGGTCAATTTGGAGGGATATTTTTATTGATAGGTATTGCTGTGATGTTTTTAACTTTATTAATTGAATCAAATCAATTGGCTACTATTACAAATATAGGATGTAGCTTTTGTTTTAGTTTAATTATTTTCAGTAGTTTATTTGGATACAAAAATGATAGAAAAGTGGAATTATACGATCAATTTAATTACACTTCAGATGAACTTGGTGATTATAATCATTTTGAAGAATCTTTGGATAAAGCAAAATAGATGAGATAATAACCCAAGAAAAAGCAGGTGTATTTTTAGCTAGTGATGATGAGCCTTTAAGTACAACTAGATTAATAGAGTTAATCGCTAATGGTCTTGGTAAAAAAGTTTATCTTATAAAAGTACCATTTTTTGAAAGCTTGTTGAACTTAGTAAAGCCGTCTTTTCATAAAAGACTTTATGAGAGTTTAGAAGTAGATAATAGTGAGACCAAAAAGGTATTGAATTTCAAAAATAAGTA
>Ga0233441_1002090_pt1 | contig 15515 bp, 18 predicted proteins | sample SI_123_September_4_FD_182781 | JGI IMG/M metagenome (GOLD analysis project Ga0233441, IMG submission 182781) | Seawater microbial communities from Saanich Inlet, British Columbia, Canada - SI_123_September2016_135_MG | ecosystem: Environmental > Aquatic > Marine > Inlet | place: Canada: British...
CCATTTCTAACGCTTGCTAAAAATAGAATCTCCGTTGTTTAAATAGCCTCAAGTAGCTTTCTTGGTGGAATGCCACCAATCGAACTATGAGGTCGTTCGTTATTATATACCCACATCCACTGGGTGGCTAAATTTTGCGCATGTTCTATTGAGTCAAAAATATGCATGTTTAACCATTCGTTTCTTGCTGCTCTGTTAAATCTTTCTATGTAGGCATTTTGTGTCGGTTTGCTTGGTTGTATGTACATTGGTTCAATATCCATTGCTTGAGCCCATTCTCTGAGTAAATGAGATATACATTCTGGCCCGTTATCACATCTAATAGCTTTAGGCTTGCCACGCCATTCAATGAGTTGTTCTAATGATTTAACCACCCTCTGCGCTGGCAAAGAGCGGCCTACTTCAATGCCTAAGCACTCTCTGTTGTAATCATCAATTACATTGAATGTTCTAATCTTCCTACCTGTGTTTAATGAATCTGACATGAAGTCTATTGAGCAGGTTTGATTAATAGACAGCGGCACGCTTAAAGCCTGCGGCTTATCGCGTTTAATTCTTCTTTTGGGCTTAATCCTAAGATTAAGCTCTAGTTGCTTGTAAATGCGATACTCACGCTCTCACTGTTACCCGATGGTCATTGATAGCCTGTCTGGCCATCTCCTTACGTGGAGACGGCCTTAGAACTTTTTTATTAAAGCCTCTTGTACGATCATAGCCTTTAAACGCTCATCTGCGTACATCTTCTTGAGACGAGAGCTCTCTGCTTCGAGCTCTTTGAGTCTGGTGATCATTGAGGTATCCATGCCGCCGTATTTAGCACGCCACTTATAAAAAGTGGCGCTACTCATACCGTGCTGTCTTCATTTGAATCTCCTTATGTTTTTATTATAAGAAAATTCTACTTTTACTGAGTGTTAATTTTTGGGAGGATTGCAATAGCAACTGGTTGATTGTTAATTGACTATAGAAAATCAATGACTTAATTTAGCACTATCCATGTCTTAAGCATCCATCTGGATTTTGTGACTGCCAACGCCAAGCATCTTCACACATCTCATCAAGCTCACATTCTGCCTTCCTGCCGCATATACAGGATCAGCATAGCAAGTAGCAATATCGTCTGCTCTTCTATCTACTATTTGATAAGGCACCTCTTTGCCTAAAGCTTTTTTTTTAAAAGCTTTGACCATGTCAAGCACCGAATAGCCATTCCCAGTACCTAAATTCACTGTCAATACTTGGGATTTATTCTCTAGTTTTTGTAATGCTTTAACATGCCCTTTAGCCAATCCACTAAATGCATTCAATCACGCATACTTGTACCATTATAGACCATAAAATTAAATAGGTATATTCTCAATAATCAAACAACTCTCCTTACCGTGGCCACGATCAAAATGATCCTTAAATACCTTTGGAGGCAAACCCCTGCCAGTCCATTCGTGCAAGTTACCCTCTAAATCAGTTATGCGATATTTTGGCGGAAGCTTAACTTTAGGTTTTTTTAGCTGAATATTTTTAGAAAATGGGTTGCTGATTAAATCATCAACTGTCAACCCCTGCTTTAACAATAAAGATTTAATAGCTTCAATTTGCTGAAGCTTTTCTCTATTCTTCTTCTTGAGATCAGCTTCTTGTTCTTTTCTCTGATCAATAATAATATTCAAATTATTAGAAAACCTTTCCAATTCATCAATATAAAACTCTTTAGTTAAAGCTTTTAAACTATTTCTATTTGTCGATAATTTTAAAAAATTTTCCATTTTTGATCCCTTTACTAAATTTATTTCACAACCCCAAACAACACAACAATCACCTGGGCATTAGATAACGCTCCAATTCTTTTAACTATTACTCTTATTTACTTCTTAATGATACAAACGACTTACAATGTAAAAAGTAGTCACCAATTAGAAGCGTAATCTAATTACACCCCAAAGCCTTATCGAGATAATCAATAAGTGCTACAGTATCACCATACTGTATAAACTCAAGTATCAAATCTTTAATCTACTGATCAAGTAGTTTGACCTATAGTGAAGCGCCACAACATCTTAACATGGTGCCATCTTGGTATCGTATGAACCATACTACACATCTAGTTTGTCTATAGCATCCTTTACTTTTTGTTCGCTGTCTTTTGGTGTGAATATTTTTAGAATACTATTTTCTCAAAAACTGTTTTATTTTAGATAAGTTTTTAATTATTAATGTGCCAATACCGCCAATATTATTTTTCATTAAAGCTTTTAGATCTTCTTTAGATTTTAATATAATGTTTTTGATACTTTTATTACTCTCTCCACCCACTCTCATCTTGTATAAAACTTCTGGTAAATATTTTACTTTGATTCCATTTTTTAAAATTCTAAGCATAAAATCATAATCACCAGAAATATTAAAATCTAAATCAAACTCACCAAACCTATTATACACTTCTTTTTTTAAAAACAATGTAGGGTGGGCGGGCATCCATCCCCATCTAAGCGCTTTCATATCAAAATCTTTACTTTTCCAAAATCTCAACACTTTATCTAAATCACTTTTGGATATGTAAACTAGATCACCATATACACCATCAATAGACCTATCTCTTTCAAACTCATCAACTACTTTTTGAACAATATCATTAGAAGCATACAAATCATCACTATGTAAAAAACAAATCACATCACCAGTAGCCAGTGATACTCCTTTATTTAGTCCATCATATATACCTTTGTCAGATTCACTTACAAAAGTAGTGATTCTATCTCCATAGCTTTGCACCACCTCTACAGTACTATCACTACTTTCACCATCCACTATTATGTATTCTATATTTTTATATGTTTGATTTAATACAGAGTTTATTGCATCTTTTATTGTTTCCTTATTATTATATACTGATGTTATTATTGATATTTTCATTTATTTCCTATACTTTTCACGGGGCAAGACTACTGAAATTATACATTTCAATCTTGAAATATTTTGTTATGTATCTATTGCAGAAGTATTTCCACCTACCAGAAAAGATAAAATGACAATAGACCTTTTAATATTCTCATTTATTTCCCCACTAATAGTAATAGCAACATCAAAGTCAATATTTTATAAATATCGAATATCAGAATTACTAACTTTTTTTGTAAATTATCGCTTAACAAGGGTCAAATCAAATAAAATTCTGAATTTTGCAATATGTTTACACTCCTTACTTTTGCATATTTATTGGCATCTTCTATAGCTTCAGATATCACTATGATATTTTGTTTTATAAATTTGATTTTAAAAAAATTAAAGTATATTTTATAATTAAATTCAAAGCTGACAATCATATTCTTCACTTATAATTTCCTTAATATTTTTACCTTCTTTTTTGGCTTTTTTTTCTATCTCATATACTTTTACATCAATTAAAAATCTATACCAAAAACCCTGTAAAAAGTGCCAAACTAAACCTTGATATCCATCTAAAAAACCAAGTCTAAATATATACCTATATTGAAAATATAAAAAAGACCTAAAGGACTTTGGCATTTTTTCATATACTTTATTTTTAAGTAATTTTTTTATTTTTGATTGTTGTGTTGTGTCATTTTTAGCATCTTCTATATCAAATAAATTATATTTCTTGTTTAGCTGGTCTATTGCCTCTCTTGTAGCATATCCATTGTGTTTATCTGTCCACCACCCAATATGATTAAGATTGTAATCCCAAAAAGAATGCTTTAGATTTTTTATCTTTCCTCTCTCTTTTAGAATTATATGTTCATCCATCCATTTATTTTCACAGTATCCATTGGTATATTCCCATATACGAAGTAGTTTAGTAGGGTAAGTCCCGCCATGTTTCATTTTTTTATCTAAAAAGACATGCCCTCTATTTAATACAAAGCCCTTAGTCCCATCGTCTATACATATAGCTTCTTTTATTTCTGTAGCAAGCTTAGGTGTAATAACCTCATCTGCATCAAGGCGCATAACCCATTTTGTTTTAATTGGACAATTTTCTAGCCCCCAGTTAAATTGAGTAGCATAATTTTTCCATTTATTTTGATATACATTTGCTCCTAAACTTTGAGCTAATTCAACTGTTTTATCAGAAGAAAAACTATCCACTATAAATATTTCAGTTGCCATATCTTGAATTGAATTTATACACCTTCTAAGGTGTATATTTTCATTATATGTAAGTATTATTATTGATAATTTATTATTTTTCATTCAGGAGTTTCCTTATTAATAGTTGAATTAAACTTAATATATTAAATAATCTCCAAGATATCTTTTTCACTAAAGAATATTTAGTTTTTGTAGATGTTTGATTGTGCCTTCTGTGTAACAAAGTGACTTTCTTGATAAAGTGGATATTTCCATAAAGCTCAAAAACCAAACCAATCCATATATCATGCATCGATATTTTTTTAGGAAAGGGTAAAATAAACTTCTTCATATCACTTGTAAATGCCATGTTACATCCTAAATAACTATTTTTAATAATATTTTTCAATAAACCTTTTTTTGAATTCAATCTCTTAAAAATAGAACCCTCAAGTGTGGACAAGTTTTTATCAACCAACTTTGCATCTAATACTAATAATTCTGTAATATAATGATCCTTAAAATGTTCACGAATTATCAAAATTTTATTCTCCAACCAAACATCATCTTGATCAGCTAAAACAATAATATCTCCCTCAGCCATTTTAATTGCATTTTCGAAGTTATATATTGGTGATTTAAATTCTTGATTCTCATATATTTTTATTCTATTATCATTATAAGAGTCTATTATTTCAATGGTTTTATCCGTAGAACTATCATCTGATATTATCACTTCATCATTTTCACTTAATTGAGACAACATAGAATCCAATTGTTCTTTTATATATTTTTCACCATTATATGTTGCCATACAGACACTAATATTTATTATCATTTAATTCCTTTTGTATAATTAGATAGTAGTCCAATTGCCAACCAAAAATGTGCCGCATTATAAGATCTAAAAAATATACATTCCAATACTATAAATAAAGATAAATAAGGTATATATGCTTCTATTTTAGTATGGTTTAAGATAAAGTATTCAAAATATCTTTTAGATACAAATAATAATAAAAATATAATTAATAAAAAAACAAATAACCCAAACTGCCTATAATAAGATAATATATTATGCATATATGAGCCCATACTATTTAAGCTGTAATATTGATTGGCATAACTTCCTAAGAAAATATTATTACTTATATCATTTATTCCAAATTCATTTTGTACCACTCTTGATATTTGAGAATTATCATTCTTCAAATTACCACTTATAACTGAAAACATTCTATTATTTTCAATAACAATATTATTATATTCTGTAAACACTATTACTGTAGAAAAAATAATCAAAAATATTGAAGCTAATTTCATAAAGTTAAAACTTTTATAAAAATAAAGAAAAGAGACAGCTATATATACAAATAATGCAGCTCTAGAACCTATAATAAATAAAACAAAAATAGACAATATAAATATGATTAAATTTAAATTTTTATATTTTTTATAATTATTAGTTAATAGTAATAATGAAAGCATAGCAAATGTATCTCCTAAAAAAAGATATACACCGCTACCTTCAAAATCTAAAAATATCCTTAGAGAGCCTTCTAAATATAGAAAAATATTTATAACAAAAAAAATAAAGCTTATTAGCACTAAATAATAGTACTTTTGACCAAACCTAATACCTCTCCCAATAATATATAATGTAAAAGCCCTTGCAAGCACAGTTGAATTATCATAAAAGACATCATAACTTTTACCATAATAAAAATAATCAACCATAATTACAATAAACATTAAAATAAAGATTGACAACGATGTCATATCAACAAAATTAATTTTATCTTTAGATATTATTACAATAAAAATTGCAACAATACTCATACCGTTATATAAGTTAGAATAAATATAAGGAAAATTACCCAAATAATTTTGATATAAAGTAATTGGCAAAATGAAAATATATATCAATAATAATATAAAATATATTAATCCAATTCTAATATTCATCTTATTTTATTAAAATTCTGATATCCAAATAGTTCTTTTGTTTTTTGATTATCGTATTTTTTCTTTTTAGAAAGATCTGTTAAAGTGTCACTGAATGAATAAATAATGCACCTATCAGAAAAGTCTTCTTTTGCATATCTAACCGCTTCACCTACGTATTTACCCACTATAACTTGTAAACCAGAATTTAAATACTCTACAAATTTAACACTAAGCCTAGTCTCCCAATCAGCAGATTTTTTCATAAGTACTACACCATAATCTGCAATTTGCATATACTCTAGCAGCTCTAAATAATCTAATTTATTTGTATTTAATAAAAGTATATTTTCAGCTTTCATTCTAATATCATGTATTAACTTATTATAATTTTGTGATATTATTAATATTTTACAGTTCTTTTGTCTGCACTCTTTAAAAAAAGCACTATACATGTCTATATTATTCCAACCATTATCTAACGAACCATAATATACAACTATTATATCATTTGGCTTGAATCCAATATTTTGCCTTAACTGTAAATGCTTTTCTTCTGAAATGTGCTCAATGGATGATATATAGCAAGGTATCAATTCAATTTTTACATTCTTATACAAATTTTTATAATAATTTTTTTGTTTTAATGAAACCGCAATAGTCTTATAGCTACTATAAAGTATTTTCTTTTCAAAATACTTCCACATTTTATAGTTTGGTCCATTAAATTTTATAGTTCCATTCAAAGTATTTTCATCTATAAAAAGACTTCTAGTATCAAATATATAATTAACGCTTTTTAATTTTGATAAAATCAACATTACTAAAGAAGGAAAATAACTTCTAGAGATAACTATAGAATTCTTTTTTACTATTGGAAATAAGATTAATGCGTATAAAAATGCAATCATCGGTGTCATAAAAAAAAATAATTTAAACATAAACAGTTTGTAGGGAATGGCAAAAGGTAAGTTAATACTATTTTGATATATTCTATTTTTTATATAAAATTTATGAATATTTATTAACTTTACTTTATCTTTTTTAATTACATCAACTACTTGAGATTTTAGTAGTCCACTATTTATATTCTCATTTATAACTAAATAATAATATTTTGTCACTTCAAAAACTTTCTATAAAAAAATCTCATAAATTTCGCAATTTTTTCATCACTATTATAATCTAAATGTTTTTTTGGAGCTCTTTTAATGTATTGCCCCATCTCTCCATGACTAAAATTTAATTTTTTACAAACTAATTCAAAATCTTCTTCCTGTAATGCTAAAGGATATATCTCATTTTTAAGATCTTTTAGTGCATCTTCTCTTGACATTTGTTTACTATTAATAAGCGTACTATGATGAGCTTTTCGTTTATCTACATTGAATTTTTTAGGTAATATATATCCCTGATAAAATCTTGTAAATATTGATTCATAATGCTTTCCACCATAGTATTTCCACCCCATTTCTGACTCAAGTATTGACATAACGCTTTCTTTATTGTAATCAATATAGTCTAAAACTGGTATCGATTGAGCTATTTTAGCATACTGATAAATTGTTTTTTTAATGGTCCCCATAAATGGAAATGTTTTTAGCTTTTTTTCTCCATAGATCTTATGTATAGCTTTAATATTCATAGAATCAGATTTTCTCCAGTTCCAACTTGATGGCATAATTGCCTCTGTTTCAAAATTTTCACCACTTAATAAATATTTGATCCCGTATTTACGAGTTAACTTATATACAGTAGCATAAATCGCATGATCAGACAATAATTCTAGATCAATAACATCTGCTTTAAAAAAAGATCTCTGCAAGTCTTTAAATTCTTCCCAATTAATAACCACAGTATATAAATCAAAGCCAGTTTTGTTAACAATATTTTCCACATTTTTAACAGCAAGTTCACTATCCCAACCATTATCTAAATGAACTAATAAAACTTTCAAATTCCATTGTTTTGCCAAATATGCTACATAGCTACTATCTATCCCCCCGCTTATACCTACGATACAATCATACTTTCTTCCTTTGCCTGCATCCTTGACTTTTTGGATTATTTCTTCAAGTGTTTTTATTTTAGGGTTAGTAATAAACTTTTTCTTTCGCTCTTCATAGTCGTGGCAATGATTGCATACACCATTTTCATCAAATACTATTTTAGTATCAGTTGTATCCATCACACATTTTGTACAAATTTGATATTCTTTTTGCATTATATTTTTCCTAGTTCTTTTTCTAATTCTTTATACTCTGGATATGTTATAAGGACTGCTTTATGAGGTCCATTAAAAACAAACATACTTCCTGCACTCACGGCAGACACTTCACACTCTTTAATAGCTCTTGAAAAATCACTAATATCTTTTGCGCCACCATTTATGATCACAGGTACCTTGATATCTTTTGTTATAACTTTCATAAATTCTATATCATATCCTTCAAATGTTCCATCATTATCAACACTACTGATATATATCTCACCAGCTCCACTTTTCTCTAATAATTGTAAGTACTCTAGTATATCTAAACTTGTATTTTTGTCTTTTGAGTGGTTGTAAACTTTATATGCACCAAAAAAGTTTTTTTTGATATCTAAAGCCGCTACGATACTTTGTGAACCAAATTTACTTGATGCTTCTATTAACAAGTTTATATTGTCAAGTAACACTGTATTTAATATAACTTTTTCTATACCAATTTGAAATATAGTTTTTATTTCTTCAATATTTGTTATTCCTCCACCATATCCAATAGGCATAAAGCACTCAGCAGAAATATCTTTTATAATTTGAAAATCTGGACTTTTTTTTTCCTTTGATGCATCTATATCTAAAAATATAAGCTCATCTACACCCTTATCATTAAATATCTTTATGGTATTTATAGCGTCACCTATATACTTACCCTTCTTAACACTATATTTAACAGTTTTATAAAGCCCTTTATTATGCAAAAGTAATGTTGGTATAATTCTATATCTAAGCATTAGTAACTCTCCACAAAATTTTTGATTAAACTCATGCCAAACTTATGACTCTTTTCTGGATGAAACTGAGTGCCTAAAATATTTCCCCTTTCAAAAGAAGAAATAAAATCATAAATATAAGGCGTTGTAGTTAAAATATCACCTTTATTATTACAACTCACACAATAGCTATGTACAAAATAAAACCTTTTTTCACTCTCGTTCTCATCAAAAAGTTTAGATACTTTTTTATGTTCAATAATATTCCATCCCATATGAGGAATCTTTAATTCATCAGATGCAAATTTTTTAGACTCTGCATCTATCCATCCAAGACCTTTTATAGTACCCTCTTCACTACTTTTTGTCATTAGTTGCATACCAAGGCAAATACCAAGAATAGGCGTCTTTTCTATCGAAACCTTTTGATTCAAAATTTCTATAAGTCCTGATTCTCTTAGTTGCTTCATTCCATGATCAAACGCCCCAACACCAGGTAGTATTAATTTATCAGCGTGTTTTATCTCTTCAATGTCTGAAGTTATTAAACTTTTATAACCAATTTTTTTAATCATATTCTCTATTGAACCAAGATTTCCCATACCATAGTCAATTATTGTTATCATTTGACCTCTCCTATAGAATAAAAATAAGCTAAATATAAAAATATTAGATAAAATAAACTACCACAAAAAGATATTAAACCTATTGATAATAAAATACTATTAAACATATAGCCAGTATAAATTGAGATTAAAATCATAATAGCATATATAATTTGGCCTATCATATCTACAGCTAATTTATTAGATATATAAAAACTTGACATCAATGGTGATATGCTAAATTTAAAGAAAAATAATGGGGATAAAATTTGAGCATATATTCCTGCCTCTCTCCAATTTTCTCCAAAAATAAAAGCAAATATTTCTTGACCAAACATACCAAGCAATAAAAAAATTGGAAAACCTATCAATACAAGCTTAAGAAATGTTTTTTTAAAAATCTCATTGTAATTTCCAATAGTATGTTTATCTTCTTGTGCTTTTTGTCTAAATACAGAGCTTACAGAGCCACTAAGCAAAGAGATAGGGGCGGATAAAACTTTTTCTACTAGATAATAATAACCAGAAACAGATGAGTTAAAAACTTTAACTAATAATATAACTGGCATTTGGCTAGCAGAAGTGTTACCAAGACCAGAGGGTAAAGCATACATAGGGTAGTCTTTATATTCACTAGCAACTTTTAGCATCCTAGGATAATTTGCTTTTTCTATGGTATTCCAATATCTATAAAATAAATTTAAAAAGACAATGGTGTGCCCAATTACAAAGCCAATAAGTAATCCAAACATAGTATTATCCAAAAATCCACATAATAATGAAATACCTACTATACTAATTCCTTGAATAACTTTATTTATACTCATTTGTTTATAATATTTTCTTCTATTCATAATAAAATTCAATCCACTATTTGCACTCATTATAAAAACAGTATATGGTATAAAATAAAGAAAATATATGAAATAATTTTCTTCTAAAATATTTGATAAATAATATATATTAGAATATATTAATAAAAAAATTAATATATTAAATATTAAAGAGATACTAAAACTAAGTTTAAATAATTGTTCTGCATCTGAATCTTTTTTTGGCTGAATAATCGCTACATCATATTTAAATGTTGAAATAACTAACAACAAAGATACAATACCTATATACATACCAAACATACCAAACTCCACAGGAGTGTACAATCTTGTAAGCATAGGCATAATAACTATAGGTATAACTTGTGCTATTGCCGTACCCGTCACAAGAGTTACTATATTTTTTGCATACTCACTTTTGATATTAAATTTAATTAACATAAAAATATATCAACCTTTATAACAATATTCTTTTAACTCTTCATATATAAAGTCTATTTCTTTTTGAAATTTATATGTTTTCCATAATCCTATATTTTTCTTAGACATATTAGGATTAAAATAATTAACTGAATCATTTCTAGTTAATTTAACATTTAAAAAATTATTAATTTTATCAATAACTAATTCAGGTCTTAAAACAACTTCTTCAAATTTTAAATTTAAAATTATTTCTTTATTTTCCATTTGTTGTAATTCTTTACTGTTTTGCCTTAAGGCTCTATGCCATTTAATATATTTCTTAGTTGATTCCCTACTACCATTAATACACTCTAATCCTATTAATGCTTTATGATTTATAAGATCAATATATATATCTCTTGGGTCACGATCGACAACAATACATTTTATTTTATTAAAATATCTTACACTAGTTGAAATATTTGATATTGATATTGATTGATCAAATATTAATGTCTGAACATTATTTTTATAAACATACTCTTGAAATAATCTATTAAAATACTTTTTAACTTCTAATAAAAACTTTTCTTCTGTTGGCCTAGAAAGATACATATTTTTACTATTATTATCTATTCTAAGTTTTCTTTTAATTCTTTTAATAAATAATAACAATGCAGATAAATTATAATCGTGTAAACGAGTGTAGCCACTGTATTTAATATCAGTTAATGCATCAATAAAAATATCTGATTCTTTTATGAAGTCTATAGAAAATTTAGTACTTATATTTCCACCCCATTTTGAAAACTTACCGCCCTTTCTATCTAAAACATGACAATAGTTAATGAAATTTTTAATAGCACTATCATTACCAAGAAAATCCCAATTTTTTACTAGAGCGTTTTCCAAATCAATTATTCCATTTGGCTCCCAAATCATTGAGAACTCAAAATCAAAAGAATTAAATCCATCAAATTCTCTCAATAAATCAACAACAGCTCCCGAACCAGACCAGCCATAACCACTTACTGCCACATAATTTATATTCATATTCTAAATAAGTAGGCCTGTCAACTTCAATCTAATCATTATTTGTAAAATAATTTATTATAATCTTTAAATAGAAACCAAACTATTCATTGCTCTTTTATTATTTTGAAGCGAATTTTTCAATATTATCAACTCTTTTTCATCAATATCGTAATCCACAAACTCGGTCGATACATTCAATTCTTTTAACAAGCCCCTTAATTTATCCGAGCTCAATTCACCAAATATTTCTATCAATGAATCATCTACAAAATTATACTTACCTGCTATATTATCTATTAATATAGGCAATGTAAAACTGCAAGCCAATCCATGAGGTACACTTTTGTGAGCTGTAACATAGTAACTAATTGCATGAGCAATAGCAGTCTGGGTATTTGAAAAGGCTAATCCAGCATACATACAGGCCATCATCGTATTATCCCTGAGATCTACATTATCTAGATCATTAGAAAGTTTAACTAAGTTGTTTACTATTAATTTGGCCGATTTAACTGCATAGCTTATAGTTACTGGGGTTGCATTTTTATTCCAAATAGATTCCAATGAGTGTGATAATACATCCAATCCCGTTTGTATTGTAATATCCTTAGGAACTGTTAAAGTCAATACCGGATCATAAATAGCCACCTCAGAAAACAGATCTGGTAAGTTTAGAGAGTATTTTTGTTTTTCTTGTACATCCCAAATAGTTGAATATGGAGTTACTTCACTGCCAGTACCTGCTGTTGTTGGTATTGAAATAATTGGGATAATTTTATAGCCATTTTTTGGTATTTTTTCTTTTGTCAAATCTTCTACAAATTGATAGTCTTTATTTGTATTATGAACAGAAATAAACTTTGCAACATCCATCACACTACCACCACCTATAGCAATGATTAGCTCAAATTGATTCTGGTACGCTTGCCTATATATCTCCTCTATATCTACAAACTCTGGGTGTGACTTGATACTAGATATCACTCCAACTATATTATTAGTATAAGTAACAATTTCATCAACCAAGCCGCGCTTAACAAAACCTTGGGAAGTGACTAATAAAGCCTTTCTGTGATTGACATAAACATCAATGTCTTTAAGGGAATTTCGCCCGTAAATAATCTTTGTAGGCATGTAATAGGAAAAACTATCTAAATTCATTAACTTTTACTACATTTAATGGTGGTCTTGGTGTTTCTTCATCGAGCCCACATTTTATGCAAATAAAATTTAACCCGTTAATATTTTTAATAATTGACTCAAACTCTTTCACTGTATTTACAACATGATCTGTAACACAGAAACCTGAGCTCTTTGCAAGATTAATATAGTTTAAATGCTTCTGATAAGTGTTTTGCCCGCCTGTTGATTTATTTTGCTCATTATCAAACAAAACATATGTTAAGTTAACTTCATCTGCATATCTACCTGCAGTAGTCAACCCTCCCATGTGCATCACAAACTCAGCATCACCGCCGCAAACAATAACTTTTTTTCCTGCTTTGGCTGCGCCAAAACCCAAGCTAAGCGCCCCCCCCATATTGCCAGCCATATAGAAGTTACTGGTATCAGGCATAAAGCTATACATTTCTCTGGCAGCATTGCCAGTGGTGCCAATAAACAAAGTGCTTGTGCCTTTAAACTGTTGGTTCATGGCAATTAGAAATTCACTTCTTGGAGTGTAACAAGATAAGTTCAGTTGGTGTTCACTATGAAGCTCAACTTTGTCAAAACTATCTTTTTTGATAACGCAAATTGTATGTGTTTTGTTACAGTCATTGATTTGTGCAATAGCCTTGTCCAAATCTTGATTATCTAAGATATGATACTTGTAGCCATATGCATTAATCAATGTTGGTAACTCGGTAGCCAAATGCTGGTGTTGTATTTCACTATCACCATCCTTGTAAGTGCGCCAACTAGTGAGAATTGGAAAAGTCACGTCATAAGGCTTGAGCAAACTAGTGATACAACTTGCCATATTCGTCAAGCCTGATGACTGTACAATCACAATTGGCTTTTTTCCTGCCATCTTAAGTCCTGCAGCAATGGAGCATGCGACCGCTTCACTGGCTGCTGGTAAATATTCTATACTGTCATTGTTGATAGCCTCATTAATGACATTTTTTGCAAAACTACAAGGAACGACACAAAGATGTGTGTAATGATTTTGAATTAAGGTGTTAATAAAACTCTTTGTGTTGAGAGGCATTACCTTGTCCCAGGAATAAACTCTAAGATTTCTTTAATTGACATACAATCAGGTTCGGCCTCAAGACTCCTACCATTCTCAAGCACTGAATTTGCAACTTTAAGCATTGCTGGATAAGCTGCTCTAAGCATATGATTTGCTGTTACAACAACATTCACACCCATTTCAGCGAACTCTTCAACAGTCACACCATTGAAACTTGTAGGAACCACCACAACAGGGGTATGCTCATCTTTTGCTCTAAATTTTTGCATAAACTCCATAATCTCCGCCGGATCTTTGTGGCGTGAGTGAATCATGATAGCATCCGCACCTGCTTTGATGTACGCTTCTGCACGAATAAGTGCATCTTCCATGCCTGCTTCTAGAATAAGCGATTCAATACGTGAAACAATCATAAAGTCATCACTAACTTGTGCCGCCTTACCACGAGAGATTTTATCGCAAAAATTTTCAATACTATCTTGAGTTTGTGCAACATCATTACCAAACAGTGAGTTTTTCTTAAGCCCGGTCTTATCCTCGATTACAACCGCACTTACACCTGCCCTTTCCAAACTTCTAACTGTAAACTCAAAATGTTCAGTTTTACCGCCCGTATCAGCATCAAAAACCATTGGCTTGGTGGTTACTTCAAAAATATCATGCACAGCATTAAGACGCGAAGTCATATCAATTGCCTCAATATCAGGCTTGCCTTTGGCGGTTGAGTCTGTCAAAGAGCTTGACCAAACTCCATCAAAACTTACCATCTCACCATTTCTTCCAACTTCTGTATTTTCGGCAATCAAAGCGCTTAATGCATTATGAGCTTCTAAAATTCTAACAATTGGCTTTGCATGAATCAACCTTCTTAATCTAGCCCTCCTAACATCAAACGTTGTTCCAATTTCTGCTACAGCACTATTTAATTGTGTTGACGAAATCCCTTTTGTATATGAAATTTCAACTAATTTACCATCCCACTCATCAAGTGTGTCAATTACTTGCTGTCTTGTTTTAAGCTGTATACCCTCTTTCCAATCATCACCATGAACAACAATGTTTGGCTTAAGTAAATTCAGATTATCCCTATAATCTAGTGTGTCTTGCGGTATTACTCTAGAGACGCCTTTAATATTTTCAACCACATCTTTTCTTTGTTCATATGTCATATATGGAAGTCTCTTATAGCTTGCAATTGCTTTATCAGTCAACAATCCAACTGTAACTTCGCCCAATTTTGCCGCCTCCATTAAAATATTAATATGGCCTGGGTGGATTAAATCTGCGCTCATTGCTACGTACACTATCTTATTCATAATCAAATCCTATTATTTAATGTTAATTTGGGTCATGACAACTTAAGCGACTCTTTTCTAAACATTCCAAGCAAAACTTTATAAATATTTTGCTTGCGATTATTAAATCTAAATTCGCATT
>Ga0233441_1002095_pt1 | contig 15487 bp, 15 predicted proteins | sample SI_123_September_4_FD_182781 | JGI IMG/M metagenome (GOLD analysis project Ga0233441, IMG submission 182781) | Seawater microbial communities from Saanich Inlet, British Columbia, Canada - SI_123_September2016_135_MG | ecosystem: Environmental > Aquatic > Marine > Inlet | place: Canada: British...
ATCTATAGATTGAGTAGAATAGTTATACTTTTGCAATAAATCCTGGATGTATTTATCCTCACCCATATTACCCTGTGTTGTATGTCCCTGGATTATAATTCTGTTTACGCCGTTGCTCGACAACCTCTCAAGTATCTTTTCACCTGCTCCATTTAAATTCTTGTGATAAAGCACCTTACTTAAAATCACTGTTGTTGCATTATCGAATAACTCTAAATTATTCATTACATCCCCATACACTATTTTTACATTCTTTAAGTCCAATCCTTTTTTTTCATAAAGATAACGCAGAAATTTTGCTTGTTTGACAAATCTTCTGCTAAATTCAATACCTGTAGCTCTCCTAACATTGTTGGACATTTCATAGCAATATCGACCGGCATTACAGCCTACGTCTACTATTTCTTCGTCAGAATTCCATTCAATATTTTTTAAAAATTTGACAAAACTCTCTGTTCTGTATACAGCCCTTTCATCAATATATTTTCTATTACTAATTCCGTTGCCAAAATTAAAATACTGATACCAACGTCTTCCACCAAAAATTTTATAGTTGAGAAGAAATATCTTAAATTTTTTAATCATTTTTTTCCTTTTTTTTATTTATTAAAATTAATCTCTGAGTATTTGAGAGAAAATAACTTATCTCCAAATTTATCATACAACTCTCGTATTTTATTCAAATCATCCTCTGTATCGATAACAAACCTTTGATTATTGTTAATTAAATTGCTAGATTCTATGCAATACGCATTAAAACGATCAATTTCTTTATAGAAGTAGGTTGTAATATGTTCTTTCTCTTTTTTGGACATGTATTGATATTCTCTAGAAAGTAGAGCGGTTTTAATTATCTCTAGAGAAATACCATACGGAAAGCTTCTCTTAATAATATTAGAAACAATTTCGATATTATTTTTTATAACTATATTCAACCCCATTTTAACTAAATCATAATCAACAAAGGGAGAGTCACCATTAACCCTTAAAAAGTAATCTGCATTATGTTTTTTTGCACATTTTAACACGCGTGCCGCAACATCATTTACATCTATACTTCGATCATAAAAAAAACTAACACCTCTTTTTTTACAAAAATTAACAAGCGGAGCATCTACTTTACGCCCTGTTGTTGCAACAACTATCTCACTAATCCCTTCAATTTTTTGAATGCGAGAAATGACAATCTGTATTAAAGGATCCCCCCCTATAGGAATTAAAGATTTTCCGGGTAATCTAGAAGAGTCTATTCTGGCAACTATAATTGCAATTATTTTCATAGCTGCATAATATTTTGCTTATTATTTATGCAATTAGAGTGTAATCTTATTACCACAATTGGAATCCTACTGATATTCAGAACTTTTGCAATAGAAAGCCTATGACTCCCCCCGCGCTCATGTAAATAATTCCCTTTACGATCAACAGATACTATTATTTCATTAGGGTAATGTTCATTCAAACTTTGATAATCAGGCTGCTTCAACATGGACTGATCCTTATATCCCTCAATCTTGATTCCATTATACGCGCCTTGCAAATCAATAAAATATTGATCTATATCCTTAATATTTTTACACCAATATGGTTGTTTACCTGAATTAAGCATAGAGATCATATATTTATATTGCTGTGTTTCTGTATACTCTTTATTATCAACAAACATATCAATCACAGTTGGGTGTAGTTTGAACTCACTTGCTTTTAAGTCCCAATCTCCAGATTCTATATAAGGCACAATTCCCTCCTTAATAACAAAATTAATATCATTTGGATTGACCCATAGTATTTTACTATAAAGCATCTTGCCTAACCCTCTTCCTAGCCACAACGAACTATCAATACCAAACAACTTAAACCTAAAACTAAACAAGAAAAGTTTAACTTTTAGTGCATTTTTAGCACCTAGGAAGGAAGTTAAAAAATAACTAATAAACTCACCAAGCGGTCTATTGATACGCATGCGAATAAATCTTTGTAAACCTCTTTTTCCTGAGATTGATTGCGGTCGTTTTAACCCAAAAGGGTGGTCGACATTTTTTTTAAAATTAGTCATTTATTGTTAATTGATGTGTGAATACCAAGAGTTTGGAACACATCAACCCTAACCTCTTCTATGCTGTATTTTTTTGAGTTTTCTTTTGCAGCCATCTTTAAGCTCATTAATTTCTTTGGATTATTAATCAGGTCGCTAATTATTTCAAAAATTTCTTCGAATTTTTCAAAATGTAAAACACTACTAGAAAGCTTCTCAGGCACCCTAAGCCCTGTCGGAATAATGCCTGGGATAGAGGCGTCAACTATATCGGAAAAAGTTCCAGTATCCTTACTTAGACCATAAGTTTCGCCCTCCACTCCATTAATATTAATAGGCGATAAAATCAAATCTGCCAAATTAATTTGACGATTAAAATCATCTCGACTCAAGAAAAAATCATAACTGATAACGTTGTATCCCTTTAGTTGCAACCTTCTACTTGAATTTAAAATCGAAAGTCCTCCTTCAATATCTTGTTCTTTTGATTTGGGTGCTCCTAATAATTCTAGTCGGATTTTAGCCGCATCTTGTATTGATAGCCCCTCTAGAGCATTAAAAACTTCTTGGTAATTTCGTCTCTTAGTACTATAAATTCCAGGTATAACTACATTTATACAAAAATTATCTGCCGGATCTAAATCTTCACATATTTTGCCATTTAGTTCAGATTTAAAATCGTTTTCATCAAAAATCGTATGTGGTATGACAACAGCTTTAATTTTACTTTTCAATTCATTATTCATATAAATTTTCATAATGTCTAATCCTACAGAGATATAATCTATTCTCCGCATCCACAATCTACAGATGACATAAAGGACCAAGCTCCTTAGACCGTTAAACTGAAATGGGTTGAACCAAATATTCAAACTGTGTAGTGTTACAATGCTTTTCGCGCCAGTTTTTTTAGGATTAAAAAACCAGAACGCTGGTACGCTTGGCAGTAGGGTGGTAATAAAAAATAAATCAAATTTATATGTTTTTTCAATATTCTTTAGAAACTTATATCTCGATTCGCCAAACTTTAAAGTAATAATCGTAATATTATTTTTGCCTATCAGAGGTGTTAAGTTTTCCAGCATTTCTTCATTAACAAAAATCTTAATATTATTACCACCAACATTAAATAACTTTGCTCTAGTAATCACAGGTGTAAAATGCGTTGCTGAACAAATTTCCAATATACCGATATTCATTTATAATGCCTAACGTACATTCAAACTCTTCACCTCTTTAACGCAAAATATTTGAAAGGCTTGATTTGGAAAATAGTAGGTGATAAACTGCATAAGGGATGTCACTATAAGCCAAAATTTCCTAGGCCTAAATTTAATTTCACACCGCTTTTCCATTAGATATTTCCAACCATTAATTCCCCACACTTTATAACCGTGATCTTGCATTTCCTTAACACTCCATCCTGATTTATGCTCCTGCCAAGGGTTACCTTCGAACGGCTCTTGGGGAACGAAACCATTAGGGGTAAAAATAATTACATGCTTTTTTGCAATTTTCTCCAACATCCGTATCAATTTTAGACCATCCTCTTTTTCCAAGTGTTCGATAACATCGTTCAAAAGTACACAATCGTAAGAATTTTCTTCAAAATTGTTTTCTAATTCTAAAATATTTAACTGGCGGTATTCATCATGTATACCTTTAGATCGACTCGCTTTTATACTGGGCTCAAAAGCATCAACTCCAGTACAATATGGTTTTCGCCTCAGGGATTGTAATGGAGAATACGCACCGCATCCAACATCCAGCAAGGTTTCACAATCACCAACCGCTTTAGTTAACGCGTGTAAATAACTTGGATAAATTTGGTGGTACAAATCTTTAAGAATCGATTTCATTATTAATACTCCTATCTATGTAGTTTCGAGAAATTTCTCTATTTAGTTTCACACGATCATCTTGATCTATTTTGTTAAATTAGACCTCAAGAGTCAGATTGCACCAATTATGGCTTTCAATTCTTCAGCGGTTTTAGGGATTAAGACATTACCATTATAAGTTCTCTTGAAATTACTATATATTAACTCTTTGATGTCAATATTCTTAAAATCAAGCAATTCAATAAGTGAAATTCTTGTAGCAATATTGACCTCTTGAATTGACTGACTAGATATTGACAGCCAGATGTCTGCCTCTCTACTCTCAACACACTGACTGGGCACCAGGCCATCAATAACATCTATACCTTCGTAAAAAATTCGACTAGTGTGGTTTCCGGGATGAAGTTTAACGCAAAATTGCTTATTACGGATTTCTTCTGCAAACATTTTTTTGATCAACTCCATAAAGTCATGATATTGACTCATATTGACTCGACCATAATTCAATAATGGCTGGTCAAATAGAATAAATCGATAGCTATGGTTAAATATATAATAATCTCTTAAATTAACGCTTTGTCTGATGGTATTACACTCTTCCAAACCTACTAACTGGATTTTCTCGTGCAGATACTCCCGAGCTTCAATAGTATCAAGACACTTGTGACCGGTTGGTAATGAGGTAAACTGGCGGCCGTACAACGCCTTGTTTAGAAGCTTTCTGGGTAAATTTCTAACAACCTCCATAAGTTTAGTCTTTTCAGAAAAAACTATAGGAGAGTAAATTACTGCCTTTGAAATCTTATTAAGGTAGCTGAAAATTATCTGAAAACAAAAATGGTTCTGAAAAACTTGAAAACAATAAATTGAATCCAACTTCGGAAACTGCACTTCAATTTTTCGCAACTGATTCTTATAATGGCGCTTTTCTTTAAAAAAGCTCTGCGGCGATGTCTTTCTCCTGCCAGAAAAGCGTGGGACAAACGTTAAACTGGAAAAATACACTGCTTTCTGAGTCAAGGATAAAAATTTAAACAAATCTTTATTATCAAAAACCACTAGATGAATTTCAACATTTTGGTGTTGTTTTATCACATTAAACATCAGGGCAATTTCACCATAAGAGGTAATCAACATTAACTTCCGAATTTTACTCATATTTTCACCTTCATTCTGTAGGTCTGTGGCTAAATTTATTATTCCACAATGAACTCTCCATGCAAGTCATTAATAAGGATATTGTGACTTGTAATATTGAATTGTGTTTTTAATTCCTACATTAAAATCGGTAAACTCAAATGCACCAAAATACTCTCTAAAATTTTCATTAGCCATAACTTTTTTCGAGGCTCCATCTGGCATATCCGTTAGATACTTCAGATTCATTTTATCGCCAAAATTCACGTTAATAATATTAGCCAATTCCTTCATAGAAATACCGTTATTTTGTGCGATACTAACTGGCTGGGTTAGTATATTTTGTAAGCTTGAATCTCTAATAACCTTAACAATAACTTTGGCGAAGTCTTTGGCATATAGCCATTCACGAATAGGGCTTCCGGTTCCCCAGATATCCACCTCCCAAGTATCCTTCATTTCTGCTTTAACAAATTTTGAAATTAATGCATTTAAAGCATGGGCTTTATTAGGGTCTGTAGAATCATACTCGCCGTACATATTAGGAACAAAAAAATTTATGGTTTTAATGCCATACTGCTTTCTATAAGCTATCGAATAAGCATGCATTAAACGCCGAGAATTACCGTAAGAGGCTACTGAATCATGCACTTCACCTAATTGCCATTCACTTTCCCGATAGAGATTAGCATTTCCTGGAAAAGCACAGTTTGCAATAGGGTTAATAACTGTAATATCTTTACCAATCTTTCTAAGGGCTTCATACAGTGCAGAAATCATTTGTACATTATTGTTAATAACTTCACCAGAAAATTTACTGACATAATTAAGACTTCCAACATGTGCTGCGCAGTTCACAATATAATCAGGTTTGTAAATTTTAATCTGGTTAACAACCTCTTTCTGTACACGCAAGTCAACACCCGTAGAACGGGACACTCCATAATGTCTAATACCCTCTTGCAAGAGAAAATCGACAATATTACTTCCGACAAAGCCAGTATGCCCTAACAATAAAATTTTCATAATTATCCTTTACTGATGATTTCTTTGTCATTGGCAGAGATGCCAATTAAATAGTCTTGAAATTCCTGAATCTTCGGACGATCCTTGATATCGCATTGTGCAATCTGAATATCGATTGTATCAGATTTAAACACTGACGTTGACGAAGTCAGATCTGCTATGACTTGCAAAGTTATCGAACCATTGGCTCCTAACTCTACAACTCCCCGCCCTTCCGTCAGCAAGAGTTCAACTATCTTATTAGCATTCCAACTTACATCAGAATAAGAATATTCCGAAGTTGGGTCTAAAAATACATCTTCATTGTTTACTATATTACTCAAGGCCCCATAAATCTTCTGCTTCGAAAACATATATCCTAACCTTACCACTACACAACCTGCTTGCAATACCATTAACTCGCATGCATGGCGGTGGCGGCCATACACGGTGTTTAGCTGTGTCCTTGCTGAAATACTACTGATTAGTAGCAATCTAGCGCCCGCCCCCTTACACGCATCAATAAGCTTGGCGGTTTTAACGACCGACTCTTCATAATCCATCTGTTGATTTAGTTCGGCCTCATATCGTTTAGGGGAATTTGCAGCGTGAATCACATAATCCACATTTTGAAGCTTTACTGCAAAATTGTCGCCTCTAACCACTTCTACACAGGTCAAGTTGGTCTTTGCGTTTATCACTTTAGTAAGTTCAGACCCTACTAACCCTTGCGCGCCTATAATAGCAATTATCTTTTTCTGCTTAATTGTCATAAGTCATCTCTAGCGTTATTTATGATTACTAATAAACTTCGCTACCCTTAATTTAGTCTTTCTTATTTTGTTTATTTTTGTACAGTAAGTCAATATATTTTCCCCATAACTCTATTCTATGTGACCAGGATATTTTAGACATAGCCACATTCCTCACATGCTCACTATTCTCTTCAATACTGTTGATAGTCCTGGATATAAAATTATTTATATCAATTGCCGATAAGTCATAATTGAAAAAATCAACCGCTATACCTATTTTGTTTTCCTGAACTACATCACTATAGCCAACAGTATTTTTTTGTGTAATGATTAATTTGCCACATGCAGCATAATCATATAGCTTGATCGGGCTACCAGGGCTAATCCTTATATTGTTTACCGGAAGCATGCAATAATGTGCAGCATTAATATATATTCTACTATCCTCTCTAGAAACCTTACCGGTGAAAATAATAGCTTTATTATTATATTTTTTCCTCAATTTTGATGAGCGTTTTTCTATACCATCTCCCACTATATAAAGTAAAACATTATTATTTATTTTTTGCAATTCGGAAAAGGTGGATAGCAAATGCTCAACTCCATGCCAAATATTTACACTACCAGCAAAAACAAATATAATCTTATCATTTGGAATATGTAACTCTTTCCGACACTTTTTTGCATCTATAGGATAAAAATTATCAATATCTGAGCCATTATATTGATATATAGTATTTGAATCTAATTGTAATTTTTTATCATAATGGTGTTTTAATGCGGGATGATTATATATAACACCATCAGATGATCGAATTATTGAATTAATCAACAATAAGTAAACTTGGCCAATCAATTGAAATCCAAATGACTTGGTTAATTTTATCTCTTCTCCAAGGTCTGCATGCACTTCTGAGATTGTCAAAATATTCATAAAATTAAATACTTTCCATGTGATTAATGGAAAGTCTCTTATAATTATAATGTTCCAATGTCTTTTTACAATTCCTACAAAGAAAAGAATTATGTTCATCTCAATAAGCGAAAATATTTTAAGCGCTCTCTGATTATTGGTAACAATATTAAGAATCTTATAAGAGAATGTTGAAGATACATCCATCATTTCAACCGATGTGTATTTATCTTTTAAATGCCTATATTTATTCTGAGTACCTGTAGATCTTCCTGACGTCTCTTTCAATGAAAAACCAACAATATATAATAAATTTATCCGCGTTTTTTTATTCATAAAAAAGAAATGTTAAAGGTTGCATAATTCTTGTTTTTATAGTCTAAAGAATACCTTGAGGCGTCTTTTTTTTGCAAAACTTCAAAAATATACTCCAATCATCATTAAAATATTGAATCCAGTATTCACTCCTTACCTCCAAAAGTATCATTTTCCAAGTCATACTTAACCATACTTGTCACAAGCTCTTTAAAGGAAATCTGCCTCTCCCATCCTAACTCTTTTTCAGCTTTTGACGGGTCACCCATCAATAATTCAACCTCTGACGGCCTAAAATATTTTTTATCAACTTCCACTAAAATTTTACCTGTGTCTACATCCACACCTTTTTCGTTAATACCCTTTCCCTGCCACTCAATATCGATATCCACTTCCTTAAATGCTAACTGGGCAAACTCTCTAACTGTATGTGTTTCACCTGTGGCAATTACATAATCTTCAGGCTTGTCTTGCTGCAACATTAACCATTGTGCATATACAAAATCCTTAGCATGACCCCAATCACGCTTAGCATTCATATTTCCAAGTTTTAGAACTTTCTGCTTACCTTGGTGTATTCTGGCAACCGCTTGAGTAATTTTTTTAGTTACAAAGGTCTCACCTCGTCTTGGCGATTCATGGTTAAACAAAATCCCATTGCAGGCAAATAAGTTATATGACTCACGATAATTCACTGTTACCCAGTATGCGTAGAGCTTTGCAGCACCATAAGGTGATTTTGGATAAAAAGGCGTCACTTCACTTTGTGGCTCTGTACCGGGTATGCCACCAAATAACTCTGAAGTAGATGCTTGATAATATTTACAGTTTGGCCCTAAATCACGAACAGCATCTAGCAAGCGTATAGCGCCTAAACCAACTACTTCAGCAGTATATTCTGGCACTTCAAAAGATACAGCAACATGTGATTGTGCACCAAGATTATAAACCTCATCTGGCTTAATCTGCATTAGCAACCTATGAAGGTTGCTTGAATCTGTAAGATCTCCATGATATTTAAACAGATTCTCGTGTTCAAAGATATGCTCAATTCTTTGCGTAGTAAATACTGATGCACGCCGTATAATCGCGTGCACTTCATATCCTTTTTCTAATAACAACTCGGCCAAATACGACCCATCTTGTCCCGTTATTCCTGTTATAAAGGCTTTTTTCATATTTATTTTCCTAATTCACCACAAACCATTGATTTATAAGTATTTAACTGATTTCGCTCATCTCTAGTAATAACTGCATTGTGACGGATAGTGTTTGGCGTTTTCATATTAAATTTTTAACATTCAACTCTATTATATATATCTTCAAATCTTACAATATCATCTTCATCTAAATAATTCCCACTTTGTACTTCGATGATTTCTAGTGGCTTGTTGGCCTTGTTTTCTAATGCGTGCGTAACGCCTAATGGGATGTAGGTTGATTCACCCTTATGAAGGGTAAATATTTGATCGCCATTGGTGACTGTAGCCATGCCACTAACTACCACCCAATGTTCTGCACGCTTGTGATGCATTTGCAGTGAGAGCTTTGCCCCTGGATTAACGTGAAGTCTTTTTACTTTGAAATGCTTACCTGATTCAATAGAATCGTACCAGCCCCAAGGACGATAAACTTTACGGTGTACTGTGGCCTCTTCTCTGTTATCGTCTTTCAAAGATTCAATAATAAATTTAACCTCTTGCGCCTTGTCTTGTGTGGCAATAAAGATGGCGTCAGGGGCTTCTACGATAATCATATTATCAACACCTATGGTTACCACCATGCAATGATCAGCATTAATATAGGTGTTTGTAGTGTCTTGAGTAATTACATCACCCTTAATCACATTACCATTGGTATCTTTTGCGCCAATATCATAAAGTGCCGACCAGGCCCCAATATCATTCCACTGAGCATCTAAAGACACAACAACGACGTTGCTAGACTTCTCCATAAGCGCATAATCAATAGAGTCACATGGAGATGACTCAAAGGCTTGCCTGTCAAGGCGGATAAAGTCTAGATCTTGTTTGGCGGTTTTAATGGCACTTTTAACTGACGCAACAATTTCAGGTGAGTACATGGTTAATTCATCAATTAACGTGACTGCCTTAAACATAAACATACCGGAATTCCAAAGGTAATCACCTTGTTCTAAATATTTTTCAGCGGTTTCTAGATCTGGCTTCTCAACAAACTCTTTAACCTTACACGCGTCATCAGCATCATTCCTAGATGTTTTAATATAACCATAACCAGTATTTGCATCTGTTGGAACAATTCCAAATATAGCTAATTTACCTTTTTGCGCTTGACTATTAGCAATATTGATTGCAGCATGGAATGCATCAATGTCTTGAATTACATGATCAGCTGATAATACCAACAGCATTACATTACCTAAATCTTTGATTGATTGTAGTGCTGCAGCAGCTATAGCGGGTGCAGTATTTCTTCCAATCGGCTCAAGTAATATTACTGGATTGATTATGCCAATTTGTTGACATTGTTCTGCTACTAAAAAACGATGATCAACATTACAGACAATGATTGGATCTGCAAGATTGTCTAATCCGTTTAAGCGCAAAATAGTTTCTTGCAGCATAGTATTGTCACTTGTTAAAGATAAATATTGCTTAGGGTGTTGTTTGCGTGATAGTGGCCAAAGACGTGTACCTGAGCCGCCTGAAAGAATCACTGGGGTTATCATCAAAAACCTAACTCCTTTACATACCAATCTATCGCCTCATCCATTCCTTCGGATATCATGTATTTTGGCTGATAATTCAATAATATTTGAGCTTTGCTAATATCTGCCTGGGAGTGTCTAACATCACCAGCGCGAAAATCTCTATAAATCGGGTCTTTCTTTTTCAGGCCATCTGCTCTCTGTATTAATCTATCCTCTATCATTCGATAGAGTTTATTTAAGCTTACCCTATCATTCAGGGCAACATTATAAACTTGATCAGTTGCATCATCATTATCTGTAGTAGCTGCAAGTAGATTCATCTGCACTGTATTGTCAATATAACAAAAATCTCGACTCGTTTCCCCATCTCCGTAAATAAATACATCTTCTTTGTTCAATATAGATGATACCCATTTAGGAATAACTGCTGCATAGGCGCCATTAGGATCTTGCCTTTTTCCAAAGATATTGAAATATCTTAGTCCTACAGTTTTAAAACCATAAGTCTTTGCAAAAACACTAGAATATAACTCATTCACAACCTTAGTAACCGCATATGGACTCAATGGATTGCCAATTTCGTCTTCAACTTTTGGAAGACCTGGATGGTCACCATAGGTAGAACTTGACGCTGCATAAACAAAACGCCTTACATCTGCATCTTTACTGGCTACCAACATATTCAAAAAACCGTCAATATTCGCTCTGTTAGTATTTATTGGATCCTCAATTGATCTCGGCACCGAGCCCAATGCGGCTTGATGTAATACATAATCAACACCATTACATGCTTGCTGACAGTCTTCTAGTTCTCTAATGTCGCCATTGATAAAATTGAAGTTATCACCGAGTGATCTACCTGTGATTCTTTCCGCATCTTGGATTGCTTGATCAATGTTATGCTGATAGCCAGCATCAAAGTTATCTAAACCCACAACCTTTTGGTTAAGGATAAGCAACTTTTCTAATAGATTGGAGCCAATAAAACCAGCAACACCGGTTACTAACCACGTACTTTGATTGTTTTTTAAATATTCTTGTAGTTGTTCATATTTAGTCATTTATAGTCTTCCATCTGATTCACTGACTTTGAGTAAGTATTTAATATCGTACAGTACATGATTGTCTCTACCGTAGGCTCTAATTTGCTCTACAGTTAATGCTTTAAATTCATTATGTGAAACTGCTAGTAGAATTGCATCATATTTACCTTTTATCGGCTTATCAATTGGCTGAATATTGTATTCATGAACAGCTTCATCTTTATCAATCCATGGATCATACACATCCACATTACAATTAAAGCCTTCGAATTCTTTAACTAAATCAACCACACGGGTATTACGAAGATCAGGGCAGTTTTCTTTGAACGTTAGACCCATGATTAATACATTTGCGTCCACAACATGGATGCGCTTCTTAGTCATCAACTTTGAGACTTGGTCTGCCACATAAGATCCCATGCTATCGTTTAGTCTACGACCTGCAAGAATCATCTCAGGGTTGTATCCCACTTCAATGGCTTTGTGAGTTAGGTAATATGGATCAACGCCAATGCAATGCCCGCCTACTAAGCCCGGGCGAAATGGAAGAAAATTCCATTTTGTACCTGCAGCTTCTAAAACTGATTCAGTATCAATACCTAGTTTATTGAAAATAAGTGCAAGCTCATTAATAAGAGCAATATTTACATCTCTTTGAGTGTTCTCAATAACCTTGGCAGCTTCAGCTACTTTAATACTGCTAGCTTTGTACGTGCCTGCAGTAATAATCTCTTGGTACAGTTCGTCAACTTCAGTCGCAATTACAGGTGTCGATCCTGCAGTAACCTTTTTAATAGTAGTTACGCGATGCTCCTTATCCCCAGGATTAATACGTTCTGGTGAATAGCCACAGTAAAAATCTTGATTAAACTTTAAACCTGATTGCTTCTCAAGAATTGGCACACAAACCTCTTCAGTAGCACCAGGATAAACGGTTGATTCGTAAATTACAATATCGCCTTTTTTGAGAATAGATCCTACTGATTCACTTGATTTTTCTAAAGGTGTTAAGTCTGGCCTTTTATGCTTGTCAATTGGTGTTGGCACAGTAACAATATAAATTTCGCAATCTTTAATGTCATCTAGGGTAGTTGTGTAGCTAAGATGCGTTGCATCTTTAAGCTCTTGGGTTGTCGTTTCAAACGTTACATCTATACCTTTTTTGAGATCATTAACTCTATTTTGATTAATATCAAAACCAATAACTTCTCGTTTTTTGCCAAATTCTACTGCAAGAGGAAGGCCTACGTAACCAAGACCGATTAGGGCTATTTTTTTATTTTTCATGGTTTTTTTATTTTTCATGGTTTTTTTATTTTTCTAAATATTATTATATTATGTTGAATACTTTTTGAGGTGTTGCTTGCGTGATAATGACCAAAGTCGTGCACCTGATCCCAACCTGAAAGAATAACTGGAACTATCTTCATAATAAATCTCTACCCATATTCTTTGCTTCTTGTTTCAAACTTTCAATTTCTTGTTTTAGTGTGTCGTATTCTTGAGTTTTGATTCTTATAAAATCCAAAGTCAGCTTTGCTTTTTCTTCTATCCCTTTTGGAGTTAGTAGATATGAGTACTGGATTTTATTTTTATTATTTCTAAAATTATTAGCCTTGATAAAACCTTTTTCAATAAGGCTTTTTAAGCAATAGTTAATCTTACCAAGGCTAACGCCTAAGTCATTAGATAATTGCCTTTGAGTAGGATGTGAGTTACACTCTAAAGATTTTAAAATTTGAAATTTATTCTGTTTTTTAGACACTCTGCCATTTTGCTAAATATAGTAAATTTATATACAACCTTATTTATAATATGGTTCATTATATAGTATCGTTCAATGATTGAACAAATCAATCAAGACAATCTTGCCTGAATATATTTACAACAATAGCCTTTATATATTAACGTACAAAGGTTATTAATTTCCACTCAGTTGATTATTCTAGTGTTTTATTTAAATTATAGCTCTTTGTTTGGTTGCTTATATCATTTAGATTTTTTTAATATTGTCTTTTGTTAAACAAGGTACCAAAAATTTTAGAATTTATCATTATTGTATATTCTGGCAAAAATCATATCAGCAATTTTTGGTTTAAAATGCCAACCATTCTCATCAAAAAAATTTTCATTTTTAGTGATGCTATTTATTTGATAAAAGATCCATACTTTTGCTTTAGTATTGTTTACTAACACCTCTATTGCCCTAAAATACTTATCTTCTATATTTTGATATTTTTAAAATAAAAGATAACTACAGTATAGGACTTTAATTAGGGCTAATTACTCCGTACTTGGGAAAATCTGTAAACAAATCATTTACAATTAATTTGTTTACAAAATAAGATTGATGAACGGCATCATAATAGTTCTCGTCTTTACAGTTAACTTCATTCTGAGTCATAAAATCCACATAATTAAATTGAGTTGAAAGAAATGATTTAAACCTTGTTAGGGTATTACTCAATAGCTCGTGATTTTTTATTTTAGCTAAATGATAACAATGAACAGGTGTTAGATAAGTATAAAGTGTAATTTTGTGCTTTTTTACAAAAGACTTTATACTCTTTAAATATCCTATTCTCTCATCTGAGAATGTAGAGTATCTTCCGTCTGAATATTTATTTGAAAAATAGTTACGTGAATCGGATTTTATGCTTGATAAAAATTTATACTTACCATCTCTTATTAAATCATCTTTATCATTCCAACTTAGAAATCCATTATGAGCGTCAAAATTTGAGGATTTTTTTGTCCCTACAATATTATGATAAATTTCCATAACGCTTAGTTTTAATATCTCAATATTTAAATAATTAGTCAGTAAGCTATCCTTAGCGTTTGAGGCATTTATAAAGTTTAGCTCTTTATTTGATACAAATCTACCATCATAATTAAGCCTATCATTTAAGATGTAAAAGTCAAATCCAATTATGATATTTTGGGGAACTTTACCTATTTTTTCTAAATATAATAATATTCCATAGTAGTCTTCTGGAAGGGCACTACTGACTGAAAAATTAAATGTACTACCATTTAAAAACTTATTAACATCATCTGGATTGATCCTCATAGACCTACTACTACCTAAAATTAAGTTATTTATATTGTTAATACTTTCTACATTTGCAACCTTGTCATCCCTTACTGTTTGTATTGATTTTTCTAAGTTTAATAGTTGGTTTTTGTTTACAAATAGCGGATCCACCATATAATTAATTACACCCACAAGAGGTAAAATTATTAGGATGGCAATCCAGATTTTTATCCATTTTTTACTGTTCATAAAATTTACATTACTTAAAAGTTAAAATATAAAAATTCAGACACTTTGTTAAGTGACAATACTCCGATTGTAAAAGCAAGTCCAGCCAATGAAGCGGTTTTGTAACTCAACTGAAATTTATTTATTTTTTGAATTGAATTTTTGAACATAAGAACTAAAACAAACCCAGAGAATATCCATATAGGTGTATAAAAACTACCCCCTATATTTTCTACAAATCCTCCAAAATAAATACCAAATTCTGTTAAAAATGACAATCTATTTTCTAGCATATTCGGCAATATTATATTATCCAAACTAAACATACTCCCTAAAACCTTAACAGCATCATCCCACTCTTTAGCCCTAAAGAACACCCAGGTGATATTAACAAAGTTAAAAGTAATCAGCCAAGCTAGCCAAGTCCAAAGTTTAATACCAAGCTTACTCCACAGTCTTTGAACAATTAGGGCTAATCCGTGCAAG
>Ga0233441_1002101_pt1 | contig 15425 bp, 13 predicted proteins | sample SI_123_September_4_FD_182781 | JGI IMG/M metagenome (GOLD analysis project Ga0233441, IMG submission 182781) | Seawater microbial communities from Saanich Inlet, British Columbia, Canada - SI_123_September2016_135_MG | ecosystem: Environmental > Aquatic > Marine > Inlet | place: Canada: British...
TATTTGCGTGTCAATTTCACCTGAAAAAAGTGGAGAAAATGGTTTACGAATTTTGAATGAAATGTTTAATTAATAATACGGTGAGTTAAATGACTTTTAGAAGAGGAAATATTGAAGGGCAAATACAACACATTCCTAAAGAGGTGAAGTGGTGTAAAAAATGTGTAGTTTCCAATCAAAGACCAAGAATTATCTTTGATAAGGATGGAGTTTGCAGCGGTTGTAAAAATACAGAGTATAAAAATAATGAGATTGACTGGGAACAAAGAGAGAAAGAGTTGGTCGATCTTTTAGATAAACATAGAAGTAGTGATGGATCATGGGATGTTATTGTTCCAAGTAGTGGCGGCAAAGATTCAGGTTTTGTGGCTCACCAGTTGCGCTATAAGTACGGGATGAATCCATTAACAGTAACGTGGTCTCCACTACAATATACTGATATTGGATTTCAAAACTTTCAGTCCTGTATTAATGCAGGATTTACAAATCTTTTGTGCACTCCGAATGGGAAATTGCAAAGAAAGCTAGCGCGACTCAGTTTTGAAGAACTTGGGGATGCATTCCATGTATTTGTTCTAGGTCAAATTAGCTATCCTTTTCAAATGGCACTGAAGTTAGGAATAAAATTAGTCTTTTATGGTGAGAATGGAGAAGCTGAGTATGCTGGTGATCCAGAGTATGCTGATAAGCCATATAAGCCTTCTAGTGAATGGGTGAAGCAACATTTTAAAGGTCTTACTTTTCGTGAGCTGTTAGATTATGGATTAAAAAATAAAGAGTATTTATCAGAAGATGATTATTCAGAGTCTGATTTAATGTTCTACGAACCTCCTACGACTGAACAGCTTGATAAAGTGGGTATTGTTGGAAAACATTTTTATTCTTATTACCATAAATGGTCACCACAAGAAAACTATTATTATTGTGTTGAACATACTGGGTTTAAACCTAACTCTGAAAGATCTGAAGGCACATATTCCAAGTACTCCAGTCTTGACGATAAGATGGATGGATTTCATTATTACATGCGTTATATTAAGTTTGGATTGGGTCGTTGTCTTGAGGAGGCAGCTCATGAGGTGAGAGATGGGCACATTATAAGAGAAGAGGGTGTTGCTCTGATGCGTAGGTATGAGGGTGAGTTTCCAGAAAAATATTTTAAAGATTTTCTTGGGTATTTAGACATAAGTGAAGACCATTTTTGGGAAGTTGTGGATAGTTGGAGACCGAAACATTTATGGAAACAGACTAATAAAGGGTGGCAGTTAAAACATCCTATTGAATAAAATGCGCGATAAGGTTAAATATCAATGGATGAAATAGCTAGTAATAAGAGTTTGTTGAAAATTGTTCGTCAGAAACAACTCGCAGAAAAAATTGTCATTGTTGATGGTCAACCAGGTTGCGGGAAAACAATGCTTTCTCCAATAGTATCTTCAATGGATCGTGTTGAATTATTAAGCTATGCTTTTGAGATTGAGTTTATCTGTAGATTATTTTCCTTAAAAAAAATTGAGAGTGATGCAGCTATTTCAATGGTAAGAATGTTGACAGACCATAAACTTTATCAAACAATGATGGGGAGGGATACAAATTTTCGTTATTCAGATTTATCTAGTGTTTTTAAAGATTCAAACCCATGGAGATACTTTAAGAGGATATTTCAAGATGGTGATTTGACCATTTCTGAAAAGATTAAGAATGAGAAACCGATATTAAATTTGACAACACATGACCTTTTGAGTGTAAGTGATCCTATACGTCTTGGATTAAATGACTCAGTCTTGTTCATTGAAGTTGTGCGCCATCCACTATACATGGTGAAGCAACAGCAGCTAAATATGGAAAGATTGACCGACAATCCTCGAGACATTCAAATAAATATAGAATACAAGGGCAAGCAATTACCTTACTTTTCTGCAGGGTGGGAAGAAAAATTTTTAAGTTCTAATTCAATAGAGAAAGCAATTTATTGCATTGAAAAATCAACAAATGGTAGTGATATTAAAAGGAAACTTTGGGAAAGAGAAGGGGTATCTATTATTACAGTACCCTTTGAGAAGTTTGTTGTAGACCCATGGATTTTTCTAGATAAAATTGAAAAAGAGCTTGGAAGTAAGATTAACTCAAAAACTTACAAAGTTCTAAAGCAGCAAAATGTGCCTCGAAAAATGATATCTGATGCTCCAGCTTTAGATATATATAAAAGGTGTGGATGGAGACCGCCAGACACAAGCAATGAAGCTGACGAACTTGAAAGAATCAAAAGCAATATAGAAAATGATGTTTCAGTTGAAGCACTATATGTAATTAATAAATTGTCAGAAAAATATAAAGAGGATTTTTTATAAATGGATATTTATTTTGAAAAATTATCTCTAATAAGTTTTATTGTTGGGCTAACTAAAACCAATAACGTTGTATTTTTTCTTAAGAAGAGAATAAAAACAATTTACTATGTCGATTGTTCGTGGCTTTCTAAAATTCTCATAATCCCATTGTTAAATTTTTTTATTGGTAAAGTTGATCAATTGAACTTTAAAATGATAGATATAAAGGATGATAAAGGAGAGTTAGTCCGAGTAAGAATTCATAGAGTTGATCTATTTGAAATCCAGAAAGAGATAATCAATAGTAGTGCCTACAAGAACTTAAAAAATTCTTCATGGGAGCGGAATGGCATTCTAGATTATATTAATAAAGGAGTGATTGATCGTGGCATCATGGAAGATTCGCCAAGTAGAAAGATATATATTCTTAATGTGATTTATTGGCATATGAAAAAAAATAAAGTCAATCAGTCAATTGCTTTTATTAATCAATGCCCATGGTTTGAACTTTATACTGAATATGCTAAAAAGTATGGCATTAAGTTAATTGATACCCCTAATAATATTTTTTCAGTTGATTTTAAAGGTATGGTTAGGCGATTTCCTAAAATATACAGAAATATGAAAAATATTGGGTATTTAAAACCAAAGAAGGTGAATTATAATGATAAATGCAAAGTTTTTTTAGATGGTCGTGGAGATATTGAACTTACAAACAATGGGATGCATTCTGATTTCTTCTGGCTATTAAATTCAGAGTTTTCTTTGCAAAATGTAATATTAGATTATCACTCAAACTTAGAAAAAAAATATTTAGATAAGCATGGTATTTTTTCTGTAAATAACGGTTTTATTTTTTATGAGAAGGGTTGTTGTCAATATAAAATTCCAAAAGTTGATTACTCAAGTCGATATAGAAAAGAGCATAAAGAGCTTGCATCAATCTTAAACTCTTATAATTTAGATAGACAGTTTTGGTGTAGCAAGTTTAAACAAAACAATGTAAAAGTCTTTTTTACTTGGTTTAAATACGACAATATGCATATTGCAGTATCAGATGCAGTAGCTGATAATGGCGGAATTACAGCGACTTATCAGATAGCATTTGACGGCTTTGAGAATTCAGAGTGTATGATTAAATCGGACATAGCTTTTAGTTTTTCAAATTTTAGTGCAAGTATTGATAGTAAAGCAAACTCGAAGATTAAATATAATATTATTACTGGATATCCTAGGGATTATGCATCGCCCCTACTTAAAGAGCAAGCAGGCAAACTTCGTGAAAAGATGGAATCTAATGGTGCAAAAAAAATTATTTTTGTTATAGACGAAAATTCAGGTTATGACAATAGATGGCATACAGGGCATGAATTGCAGCGTGAAAATTATAGCTATATATTGAAAAAAGTGCTAGAAGTTCCGTGGTTAGGGGTGATTTTTAAGCCAAAAAATATTAAAACATTAATGGATAGGCTTGGATCAGATATTGAAAGGTTACTATATCAGGTAGAATCTACAGGTCGTTGCTATATTTACAAAGATGTTGGAAGGCACACGACAATAGCACCCCCAATTCTGGCTGCTTTGAGCTCAGATGTTTGTATTCATGGCCATTTGAGTGCAGGTACGGCAGCATTAGAATGTGCTTTAGGGAATGTTCCAGCACTTTTGATTGACAGGGAGGGTGCGCCATATAGCAAGTTGCATGAGTTGCCAGAAGGCAGTGTTGTTTTTAAAGATTGGCCCTCAGCTATTGATGCAGTAATGCAACATTTTAATACGCCAGGAGGGGTGGATGGGTTTGGAGACTGGTCTTCAATTATTGATGAATTAGATCCTTTTAGAGATGGCAAGGCTGCCTATAGAATAGGAGCCTATTTGCATTCACTGATTCAAGGGTTTGATCAGGGACTAGAAAAAGAAGTAATAATGAAAAATGCTGCTGAGAAATATAGAAAGCAGTGGGGTGATGACAAGGTAATCAAATATTCGTTATAATGATGAATATTTTTATTTTTTAAATTAATAAATCTTCTTATGGGCAAATCGCTAAATAAAATAGAAAATAGCAGTGAAATAACTTTTCTAGATTGCACATTGCGCGATGGCGGATATTACAATGCATGGGATTTTGACCATGCATTGATTCAAGATTACATTGCAGCCGTGGGAGCCATTGGTGTTGATATTGTTGAACTTGGTCTTAGAACGAGGCAAAAAAAAGGATTTAAAGGGGCCTGCGCTTATACAACAGATGATTTTATTAGAACATTAGAGGTTCCAGGAGATATAGAGTTTGGGATTATGATAAATGCCTCGGAGATTCTTGTTAATGGCAAATACTGCGAAAAAATATTAAAAGAGTTATTTCCTGAAGATACTGAGACATCTAAAGTATCGCTTGTCCGGGTTGCTTGCCATACTTATGAATTATTAGAAGCGATACATGCTTGTAAGTGGCTTAAGTCCAAAGGTTTTAGAGTTGGATTTAACCTTATGCAGGTTGGAGAGTGTAGTTCTGAAGAGCTTATATCTCTGGCTAAAATAGCTTCTAGATACCCACTAGACGTTCTTTATTTTGCCGATAGTTTGGGCAATATGAGCCCAGATAAGGTTCTAAAAGTTATTGAACTATTGCGCACGCATTGGCAAGGTGCATGTAGAATCCATGCACATGATAATATGGGGTTAGCTCTTTCTAATACCTTGTATTCGATTAATAAAGGTATAACGTGGGTAGACTCAACAGTCACAGGTATGGGGCGTGGAGCCGGAAATGTTAAAACTGAACTATTGGCAATTGAGATTGCACAATTGCGTAGAATAAAGTGCAATATGACACCACTTATGACTTTGATATCGAGTAAGTTTGAGGCTATGAAAGAGGAATATAGATGGGGTACAAATGCATTCTATTACCTATCCGGAAAGAATAGCATACACCCATCTTATGTGCAGGAAATGATGTCAGATTCTCGTTATAATGAAGAAGACCTTCTTGCTGTGATTGATCATTTATGTGTTGAAGGTGGTAATCAGTTTTCTAGGAGTCGCCTGGGAAAAGCTCGTAATTTTTATTCTGAAGAGCCGAAAGGAAATTGGCATCCAGTAGACTTGATGAAAGATAAGGAGGTGATGTTACTTGGATCTGGCTCTGGTGTTTCTAAACATAAAATAGCTATTGAAGCTTATATAAAAAAAATGAAACCAATAGTGATAGCACTTAATGCTCAGTCGATAATAGATGAGGATTTAATTGATGTACGTATCGCTTGCCACCCTGTTCGTTTACTGGCTGACTGTGAAATTCTTGCTAAATTAACTCAACCATTAATAACACCCGCATCTATGCTTCCAGGTGACGTTTTAGAAGCTATGTCATCAATAAATTTACTTGATTATGGGATGAGTGTTCAAAATGAGCAGCATATGTATAAAGATACTTATTGTGTATTGCCTAACTCTTTGGTTACTAGTTATGCGCTTGCAGTAGCAAGTAGTGGAAAGGCAAAGCGCGTCCTTCTTGCGGGCTTTGATGGATATAGTTCTGATGACCCCCGTCGAATTGAGAATGATGCAATATTTAATAAGCATCACAGTATTAATTCTGCTGCACCATTATTAGCAGTAACGCCCACCCTTTATCATTTAGACTCAACTTCCATTTACGCACTTCAACATTGAAAACCGTTATTATTATCCCAGCACGTTATAAATCCTCTCGCTTTCCAGGTAAGCCGCTGACACCTATTTTAGGAAAGCCAATGATTTTATGGGTTGCTGACCTATGTGTCAAAGCAGTCCCTGTTCAAGACGTTTATATTGCAACAGAAGATATTCGAATTAAGAATGTTGTTGAAAAAGCCGGTTTTAACGTGATTATGACAAGTGATAAGCCTTTAACAGGTACAGATCGCCTTGCTGAAGCGGCAAAGCAAATTAAAGCCGATATTTATATTAATGTTCAGGGTGATGAGCCATTGGTAGATCCAGTAGATATTATCAATATTATTGAGACAAAGAAGAGATATCCAGACGAAGTTATTAATGGGTATTGTAAGATTAGTGATAGCGAAGACCCTAAGAGTGTGAATATTCCCAAAGTTATTTTTAATGCAAATAAGCAGATGGTTTATATGTCTCGTAATTTGTTGCCCGGACATAAAATAAAGGAACTGCGACCGCCAAATTATTTCAAACAGGTTTGTATCTATGCTTTCAGTAAAAAAGAATTGAATGACTACGCCAGCTTTCAAGGGAGGGGGGTATTGGAGCGCTATGAAGATATAGAAATACTAAGATTTCTCGATATCGGCTCAAAAATAAGGCTTGTTAAAACAAAAGGTTTTAGTTTGGCTGTGGATGTTCCAGAAGATGTGAAGCGTATTGAGGATGTGTTATTGCATGAGTAATATAAACTCTATAGTTTTCGACTGTGACGGTGTTTTATTAAACTCCAATAAAATAAAAACCCAAGCATTTTATAAGTGCGCATTACCATATGGTGAAAAATACGCCACAATGCTAGCTGATTATCATATTGAAAATGGCGGCATATCTAGAAATTATAAATTTAAATATTTTCTTAATGAAATTATTCCTGATGGGGCTTCAGGGCCTAGGTTTGAAGAGTTGATGGATACATTTTCTACAGAAGTAAAAAAAAGACTGTTAATGTGCGAGGTTGCACCTTGCCTGGCTTCACTTAGGGAAAGGACGAAGGGTATGAGGTGGCTCATCGTATCTGGCGGAAATCAGGATGAGTTAAACGAGGTATTTCAAATGCGAGGCCTTCATTATATGTTTGACGGTGGAATTTATGGTAGCCCTGATTCAAAAGATAAGATTTTAGACACCCTAATTAATAATCACCAAATAGAACTTCCATCACTATTCTTGGGCGACAGTCAATATGATTATGAGGTAGCAGCAAAGGCTAACCTTGACTTTGTCTTTGTAAGTGATTGGTCAGAATTCAGTGACTGGCCTAGTTTCTGTATAATGCATGGAATTGCGAGCATTCCATCGATTTGTGAATTTATGCCTAACCAGCCCTTTAAAACTTATGACTGATTATCTTTTTATTGTAAATGTTGGCGATGATATTGTTAATTCAATTATCATTTCAAGTATTGTTCCGAATAGGAGGATGAGGTCTATTGAGAGAATTGATTTTAAACTAGGTGTTTATATGCAAAAAAAGTCCAGCACCCAGTGGAAGAAAATGGATGAAATTTTTTTTTCTGATAGTAATAATATTAAATTGTCATCTTGTGACTATGACATGGAAGTCGGCCAACTAGCAGTGATTATTCCAGTTGATATAGGTTTTGAATTAGGGGATAACCTTAGTGCATTACCAGAGCCAATCAGTCGTAAAACAGATACATCTCCAGTTAATGAACGAGCAATGATATCTTTTAGAAGGGGAAATTCTGAATCAAGTTATCAAGGGGAATTTCCTTATTTAATGAGTAAAATAAAAGGAACTTTTTTAGCTTTTGACTCCTTGACTCATAATCGAGGGGGGCATGTTAAGAATAAGCTAGTGTTTATTAATATATTCTCTCAGGAATTACTAAAGAAGGAGTCATTTAATTTGTTCATGGTAAATTCTGTTAATAAAGAATGCGTTAAAGAGGAGCATTATGAACACAACTCTGCAGCCATCATGAATTTTAATTGTAAACAAAACTATCAATACGCATTCTACTCTAAAGACACCCTAGGAATCCCCATTTTTATCTCTTATAGCGATGACAATTCAAATCTATCTGTTGAACATACCCATCCACCTAGCGAGTTTTTTTACGGGGATAATAAATTTTCTTACCAGCAAAAGTTAAAATCTAATTGGTTGTCTAAGTTGCCATGATCAGAAAATTTAAATCATTAGTTCCAAAAAAATATCAGAAATTAATAGCGAACTTTTATCCATTTAATAAGTCATCTCCATATACACAGCTTATGCCAAATATAGAAAAATTAAACGTCTCTGATTTTTTCTTATTTCGTTTGGGTGATTATGATACAGTTTTTATTGCTGAAAATAATTTAGCATTATTGATTGCATCACCTGCAAGGTGTAAACATAGATTTTATTTCTTTGATTTAGATGGATGTGCTTGTGGCTCATTTGAGGTTGAGAGTGAATTGTTCCACTATACCTTGAATATTAATAAGGCAATGACAGGAGGGAAGTTAACTGGTGGCTTCATACACCAAATTGAATACTCTGACAATTTATTGAAAAATCTACTGGACGACCCTAAAGAGATTGTATTTCAGCATAGAGGGTATAGTGGTTATAAGGCAGCTCAAGATAGATCCTCAATTTTTTCATTTGTACATGGAAATTTTGGAACAATGTATCATAGCAATAGTAAGATTTTTTCCTTATCAAGGCAAAGAGTAAAGCATTGTTACACTCCACAAATTGCCATTAGAAATGAACGACTTTATGAATTTTTCTTCCTTAATTCAACCAGTAAAAAATTAATAATTTCAGTTATCCATATCGATAAGGACAATCAAGCTAAAATTGATAGAAAGATAATTATCAAGCCTTTTGGGTCTTATAAATACGAGCTAGATACCTTTAATAATATGGAAGTATTAAATATTTCTTGGCAGAGCGCTCTTCCTGTTGGAAGGGCAGTTATTTTTGAAAATAATGGGGTATTATTTGATGTTTTCCACAGTTAAAAAACAAATGAAAGCTTTCTTAAAAAAAATAATTTATCTAATTGTTGTTTTTCCATATTTTTTAGCTCATGGAATGATTTCATTTTTGGCTTTGTTCCATAATGCCTTTAGAGTAGTAGAGCTTGAGTATATAAATCGTTTCTTAAACACGCTTGTAAAACAAGTAAACCATCATATTGTTAATGGAAAAGATATAAAGATTTCTCTGTATACTCCAAATTCCTTATGTGAATATAGAGCCAATACATTTTCAACGAAAGAGCCAGAGACGTTAAGGTGGATAGAAGAATTTGGTGATAATGATACAATTTTATTTGATATTGGAGCAAATATAGGTATTTATTCAATATATCATTCATTGGTTAATAGGGGGAGGGCAGTTGCCTTTGAGCCATCTTTTTTTAATCTGAAACTACTGGTAAAGAATATCAATATTAATTCTGTTCAAAATTCTATTGTTGTTGTGACAAACCCGTTATCATCTAATAATGGCGTGAATAATTTTAAATATGGCAATGAAATTGAAGGAGGGGCTTTGTCTGCATTTGGCGTTGATTTTGGCTATGATGGGAAGTCTATAAATTCTGAGCTATCTGTCAATGTGATCGGACAATCTTTAGATTCTCTGCTTGAAAATAACTTAATTGAAGAAAATACAGCTTATTTTATAAAGATCGATGTTGACGGTATTGAGCATCTTATACTTTCTGGAAGTATTAATACATTAAGTAATAGAAATTGCAAGTCAGTTTTAGTAGAAGTGAACGATAGTTTTTCTCAGCAATCTTCAGAAGTACGAAGCATTTTAGAGCAGTGTGGTTTTATATTAAAAAATAAAACACACGCAGTTATGTTTGATGATGATTCTCACAACCACTCTTCGACCTATAATCAAATATGGGTTAGGGAAAATTAATTTATATTTTTAATCAGCCAATGGGAATAATTTTTGATGCTAGATTTAACGGAAAGGTAGATTTTTCTATAGTTTCAATTTTTAATGAAGTTTCTTATCAGAAGCGCAGCTCTTTCAATGATTTAGTTGCACTTATTTCTAGACAGAATATGAATAGCCTTGATTGGTGGATTCAGGGTCCAGCAAGCCGAAATACATATAGTAGTCCTTTTTTTCATTATTACTGTACTTTGTATTTATTATCTCATTTGGATAAAAACAACAAGTTTACATTTCAAGAAATTATTGTAGACTCTCCAGCGTTTAAAGATGTTATTGAGGAGTTACTGATTGACATGGGTATTAGAAATTGCAAGGTGTGTTGTAAGCTGAGTTTCAGAGGTGTTATAAAAAACAACTTAGTAATGTTTGGGTTGTTTTTTATTAAATTTTCTCAAGTACTCCTAGCAAGGCTAATACTTGGCAAAGGCAGTATCCCGCACAATGAACCGCTAACGCTAATTGATACATTTATAATGCCAGAATATATTGAAAATGACCGATGGTACGGCAGCCTTTGGGATAATTTATCAGCATCTCAAAAAAAGACAGTATATTTTGTGCCAACGATCGTTTTAACTTCATTAAAGAAAATTCCTGCCATGTTTAAGAGTGCGAAAAATAATTCGCGTAATTTTATTTTTAAGGAGAGTTATATTAATTACAAGGATATCTTATTTGCAGTTAGGCATAAATCACGAATAAAAAAAATAAAAATAAAACCCGTAATGGTATTAGGTTGTAACATTTCTAGACTTATTAAAGAAGAGCTTAACAATAACTCTGATATGTTGACAGTAGTTGAGTCAATTCTGACTTATCGATTTATACGAAGAATAAGTCGATTGGGTGTAAAAACAAGATTAGCTATAGATTGGTTTGAGGGGCAATCTCTTGACAAAGCATGGAATTTGGGTTTTCATGAATTTTATCCTCAAGCAAAAACAATTGGATATAGAGCATTTGAAGGATTTCCGTTTTATTTGTGTGCTTATCCAATTCCTATAGAAAAGAAGGCGGGTGTATTGCCAAATACTATAGCTGTTCAGGGTGAAGCAACAGTCTCCACGGTAAGAGAGTTTTTTCCAAACTTAGATGTGTTAGTGATTCCGGCATTTAAGGCACAGTATGTATGGAATCAATCAGTTGATTCGCTAAAGAAGTCTGAATATATTATACTGACAACTCTTCCAATATCTGCAAGCCATTCAAGTGAAATTATTAACAGAATTGCAAATTCCTATCACTTGTTTAATGATACTAAAAAATTAGTTCAGTTTATTATTAAACCTCATCCTACTCATTTTATTGATAGCGTTAAAAGTTGTTTGCCGGAATGGCCGGAGCGAATGTTACTCTCCAGAGAGAAATCTTTAGAGAAATTATTACATTCAGCAGATGTACTGATTACTGAGGCCTCAAGTACTTGTCTAGAGGCTTTAGCATGCGGAATTCCGGTTATTATGATGGAAAATAGAAATGCTATAACGTATGACCCTATCCCTAAAAATATATCCAGTAAAATGTATAAAAAAATAAGAACCAAACAGCAGCTTATTGACGCAATACGGTATTATATTTCTCGAATTGAACTGGATAAAATGCAACAAAAAGCTGAAGGCTTAAAGATTAGAAAAAAATATTTTGAGCCTATCACTAGCAAGGGAGTTGATAGACTTATTAATACAAATACTCAAATGATACATAAGGTGGATTAATGCAAAAAATATATATGGCAGGAGTGGGAGGTATGCTTGGAGAGGCTTTCTATAAGCAATTTAAGGGTGAATATGAAATTAAATGTACTGATATTGATGTAAATGAAGATTGGCTTTCATATCTTGATTTTCGTGATAACGACGCTTATCGAAAGGATGTTCTTGAATTTAACCCCGACTTTCTATTTCATATTGGAGCGTATACTGATTTAGAGTATTGTGAGTTGCATGAAAAAGATACATATGAAACAAATACAAAATCAGTTGAGTATGCGGTTAGTATTGCAAATGATCTAAACATTCCATTGTTGTATATTAGTACCGCAGGAATATTCGATGGTAAGAAGGATGTATATGACGAAACAGATAAGCCAAAACCACTTGGACATTATGGACGCTCTAAATATTTAGGTGAAAAGTATGTTCAAGAAAATTCAAATAATCACATAACCTGTCGTGCAGGGTGGATGATGGGAGCTGGAGAGAAGAAAGATAAAAAGTTCATTCAAAAATTAATTAAGCAATTAGTGAACGGAAAGAAAAATTTGAAAATTGTGAATGATAAACTTGGTACACCTACTTATACACACGATTTTGCAAAGAATGTTAAACTACTTATCGAGAAAGAGCAACAAGGTTTATTCAATATGGTTTGCGGTGGTCTCACAGGTCGTTATGAAGTCGCAAAAGAGATGATTGAATTAATGGGATTGGGAAATACAGTGAAAATCGAAGAAGTTTCTTCTGATTATTTTGCAGAAGAATATTTTGCAGAGCGACCTGCTTGTGAACGATTGGTTAATAAGAGATTGGATGATCTTGGATTGAATATCATGCGTGATTGGCGAGTTGCTTTAAAAGATTATCTAAATGATTATTATTCAAAATTGATTGTAAAGTAAATCAATTTATCTGTAACTTTAACTTGATAAAAATTTTGTAGTTTATTATATGAATTTAATGCCAATTATTGAAAAGTTCCTTTTATGGATTGAAAAAGATGTCTCCATTGAAGGTCATCAGGTAAATATTGAAAGGCTAACTACTGAAATAAATAAATATTTAATAGTTAATAGAGAGGGGAAAGAAGGAAAGAAATTTAATCGTCTAGAATTGAATATAAATAACTCAATAGATAAATTTATAAAAGGTGATGAGTTTGATAATATCAATATTATCAACCTCCTTTTAAGAAGTGACATCAATTTGGTAGTTGATGATACTAGTTTGATGTCAATTTATATGCAGCTACATGAATTGAACGATAATTCTATAGAAGATAGTGTCGATAATCCTACTCTAAGTCTAAAAATTGAAAATTTACTTCAGAATGCATCCTGGATTGGTAACCCTAAAGAAAAAAATAATGCTCATATTGCTTCAAGATTAATTTTTTGGGGACTGAAGATGGAGTTTCTTGATAGAGACTATGCCGCCTTGAAAATAAAATTATTAGTAGAAGGACTCCCTTTAAATAAGTTATTTAATTCAAATGGTATGATATTTGGCTCTTCTTTTCTTCTTCGTTCACTGCTTATTTTAGTTAGAGAGGAAATTGGGGCTGAGTTTTTAGACTACACAAAAGACATAAGTGAATTAATACTTCGAAGATTAGAAATCAAAAAGGAAGGTGTCCTTCTGATGGATACTAGTATTAAAAATGAAAAATCATCAATACTGGAGCATTTAAGATGCATTAGAGCTGTTCTTGAGGTTTATATAGTATTTGGTGATGTTCGATTTCTAAATGCAGCATTAAAGGCAAATGATAGGATATATCCTTATATTATTAAAATAAAAATAAATATGAAGATGTCTAGTAGAAACATAAAAAAAATATTAATATCCTTTAATTATATGAAGTCTATAAAAGAACAAGAAAAAAGATTTTCGTTATTATGTCAAACTTAAGAGTTGCAATCTCAGCACCAATAGATTCTAACTTATATTCACTGCTAGTAACTCAGGGATGTATAAAATTAGAAAATGTAGAAATTGTTGGTGTGATTGCACTAAAAACTTTTACGATTGAAAGGGCATGGTATGAATATACTCGATTTGGAAAAAAGATATTTAGAAAAATATTTAATAAATACTTTAACGCAAATGCATCTTTGCAGTCAAATATTCAAAATAAAGCAGGAGAATATTTATCTATGGACTTAGGTTTGGAGCATAAAACATTGAAAAAGCTAACAGGTAGTAATAATATCCCGTTCTTAAAAGTTGAAAGTCCCAACTGTAAAAGTTCTTTAGAGTTTTTAAAAAAACATAGTCCTGATATTATTCTTTCAATTGGAAGCTTTATAGTCAAAAAACCTTTCCTTCAAATACCGAAAAATGGTGTATTCAATGTCCATATGGGAATTTTGCCTGAATATAGGGGGATTGGAGTAACAGAGTGGCCTATTATTGAAAATACATTAAAAGAGATTGGTCTTGGGGTATCCTTACATCTAATGGAGCGGGGTGTTGATACTGGGCCAGTTCTAATGAAGAGATATATCTCTTTAACCAAGGGCGATACGCTTGTTAGTTTAGAATCTAAATATCTAAAAGAAATGGTTAATCTTATGATCTTAGGCGTTCAAATGCTAAGAGATAAAGAATTAAAACCTGTTCCTCAAAAAAAATCAGAAGGTAAACAATACTTTGAAACTCATAAAAGAATGAACAAACTTGCTCAACAGCAATTATCTTGTATTACTAATGATGATTTGATTCGCTGAAACTTTTTTGACTTATAAATTTAAACAGGGAACTTTATGACGTCTCCTAGCGTTACCGTTTTGACTTGTGTATATAATGGATTGCCATACCTAAAGGAAGCTATAGATAGCACTTTAAATCAATCTTTTACTGATTTTGAATATTTAATTATTGATGATTCTAGTCCAGATATTAATGTAGTGAAATTAATAGAATCATATGACGATCCTCGAATTAGATTTATTAAGAATAAAAAAAACCTTGGAGTATCAAATACTATTAATAAGGCTTTAACTCTCATAAAAACACAATATGTTGTTCGCATTGATCAAGATGATGTTAATTTACCAAATCGTATTGCTGATCAAATAGAATTTTTGGAAAAAAATCCAGATTTATCTATTGTTTGTTCATGGGAGCATGCTATTAATAATAAGGGTAAAAAACTTTTTGACTGGAAGCAAAAAGTTGAAAATTATGGAACTTTTCTTGGCTATGTGCTTGTCGGTTTATGTCCAATATGGCACCCATCAATCGCATTTAGAACTGATGCTATTATAGAGGCGGGTGGCTTTAATACTGAATATACCCGAGCAGAAGATTTTGAAATGACAACACGACTGGCTCTAAAACGTTATGGAGCTGCAGTAATTCCAAAATTTCATTTATTACAACGTCAGCATGAAGGCAGTCAATCAAGAGAATTTGATGATAAGCAGGCAGAGGTTTCAAAAAGAATTCATACTGAAAGTTTGCAATATTTTTATCAGCATCCTGATATGGAAGAATTAGCAAAATTCATTCGATTAGAGAGAAGTTCAAATAATAAGTTAAATCAGGATTATTTGTTACGATTATCTCTAGTTTTTAATAATTTACTTGTGCATATCAAAAATAAACAGAAAATGAATGATGTAGAAGTTAAATCATTGAAAAAAATACTTTATCGAAGAGCGGGTTATGGACTTCAATATGCTTCTTTTTTAAGTAGGTTACCTAGTGTCTTTT
>Ga0233441_1002104_pt1 | contig 15404 bp, 15 predicted proteins | sample SI_123_September_4_FD_182781 | JGI IMG/M metagenome (GOLD analysis project Ga0233441, IMG submission 182781) | Seawater microbial communities from Saanich Inlet, British Columbia, Canada - SI_123_September2016_135_MG | ecosystem: Environmental > Aquatic > Marine > Inlet | place: Canada: British...
GCTTTTAAGTAGCTCGTGAAAAGGTCTGTTTTTCATAATGTAGTCCTTCAGTTCGAAGTTCTTATACTTCTATTGTAGCACTATATTTTTTAATTTATTATTTTCAACCATTAACGTCGACAGAGCCTTATTTTTTGTGGCGTTGAATTGGAAGGTCTTGACGGAATTACTTTTGTTGACCTTTTATTAAGAGAATACCCTAAATTAGTATCACGCCTCTTTATTATGAGTAGTAGTGACAATCAAGATATTTATACTGAGATGAAAGACGTTGGTGGCAAACGCTTTATTAAAAACCCCATAAAAGATGACTATTTTAGGCATTTTGTGATTCCAGAAATGGAAAAAATTACTAATAAAAGTACAGAATAGTTTTTAAACAAGAAACAACGCCTAAAACTGACCCTTCAATATATCTCTTTTTTAGCTATATTTAGATAAAATCACGAAAATCTCTTATCTAGGTATATAATGAAAATTACTCCAAAATACTTAACTCACCTTTCAAGCAGAGTAGCTATTGAGTTAAACCGTAGTGGTTTAGTAAAATTGGTTCAAGGATTAGAACCAATTTCTAAAGAAGCAGCAATTATTCTTGAAGCTGATATGAAAAAAGAGTTGGCGTTAGAAGAGCGTGTGAATGAGATTTTAGAAGATCATTTAGATGATATTGATGATGCATTAGCTGATGAGAGACAACTTTTCTTTATGATTAAAAAGAAAATTGCTGATGAATATGGTGTTATTTTAAATTATGAAGAGCGTTTTTCAGATATATCTCATAAAATTTTAGATGCTATTTATGAAGAGGATTTAATCAATTATGATGTTACTGAAAACCGTGTTAAAAATATTATTTATGAAGCATTAACATCATTTATTGCTGATAATAATGAAATTGATAATGCAGTTACGGATAAAATTCATAGCTATAAACGCGAAATAATTCCAGGAACTGAAGATTACGAAATATTGTATGAAAGACTGTATAAAGAAGAGCTAATTAAAAGAGGGATGGCATAATATGAAAAAACAAGCATATATTTACTTAGAAAACGGTACTTACTTAGAGTGTTCAAGCTTTGGTTGTGAAACAACTTTAGTGGGTGAAATTGTTTTTAATACGTCTATGAGTGGCTACCAAGAAATTATGTCAGATCCTTCATATGCAGGTCAATTTGTAACATTTACTGCACCTGAAATTGGTAACGTTGGTGTAAATGCTGAAGATATGGAAAGTAGTTCAGCACATGCTAAAGGGATGATTGTTCGTAATTATCAAGAACGTTATTCAAACTTTAGAGCTGAAGGTTCTTTAGATGCATTTTTAAATGAGCATGGTGTTATGGGCCTTTGTGACATCGATACTCGTTATTTAACTAAAATGCTTCGTAAAGAAGGTTCTATGATGATGATAGCATCAACTAAAGTGTCTGACAAAGATGAATTAAAAGAACTTTTAGAAAAATCTCCTCGTATTGAAGATGTGAATTATATTAAAGAAGTTAGTACAAAAGAGAGTTACATTCATCCTAATGGTGTTTATGACTCATGGAACTTTAAATATAATGATGCTCCAACTCCTAAAGCTAAAATTGTTGCTTTAGATTTCGGTGTAAAACGTAATATTTTAAATGAATTAACTGAAGCCGGATTAAGTGTTGAAGTTCAACCTAATAGTTTTGATGCGGAGGCGTTAATTGCTCGTGTAGCATCAAAAGAGATTGATGGTGTCTTTTTATCAAATGGACCAGGTGATCCTCTTGTATTAAAAGATGAACAAGAAAAAATTAAAAAACTTATTGATGCTAAAGTACCTATGTTTGGTATCTGTTTAGGACATCAATTACTTTCAATTTCTCATGGATATGATACCTATAAATTGAAATTTGGTCATCATGGTGGGAACCATCCTGTAAAAAATATTGCTACGGGAACGGTTGAAATTACAGCACAAAATCATAATTATAATGTACCTGATACTATTGTAGAAATTGCAGACGTTACTCATAGTAATCTTTTTGATGATACTATTGAAGGATTACGTTATAAAAATTCTCCAATTTTTTCTGTTCAACATCATCCTGAATCAAGTCCAGGACCAAAAGAGAGTCGTTACATTTTTAATGAGTTTCTAAACCTTCTGCAAAAGTAGAAGGTCTTAGTAAACTTACAACCCTTTTAACACTCCGTTAACAGAGTTACTATATCATTTCAATTATTAACATTGAAATGAGTTTTTATGAATGAATTAGAATATGCTACTATTATAAGCTTCGCATTGCTAGGGTCTATAGGACACTGTATTGGTATGTGTGGTGGTTTTATCATTACTTATACAACCGCAAAAATATCTCCTGAACAATCTAAGTTTTCACAATCTTTTTATCATTTACTATATAATTTAGGACGAGTCAGTACTTATACTCTTTTTGGCGCGCTTTTTGGTTATTTTGGATCACTATGGGATGTAACCCCTTTAACACGTGCCATTATGTTTTTAGTTGCGGGTGTTATGATGATTTTGATGGGGCTCTCTTTTGCCGGAAAACTTAATTTCTTAACAAAAATTGAAGTACCTATTGCACATTTTTCTTGGTTCAAAAAAATATTTACATCCCAACTTTCAGCGGCAACTCCAAAAAGTTTTTTTATTTTAGGCTTTATTAATGGTTTAATTCCTTGTGGTTTAGTTTACGCAATGTTAGTAACCGCGACAACAACTGAGTCTATTTTAGGGGGAGCTTTAGTTATGCTACTTTTTGGAATATTTACTATTCCTTCTCTTTTTACATTTGCATTTGTAGTAGGACTTTTTTCTCAAAACAAATTTCGTGCTTTAATGATTAAAATAGCAGCAATTACTATTATATTTTTTGGTGCTTGGACAGTTAATAAAGCATATTTGCAATACGATTATTGGTTGAATTCCCCTAAAACGGAAGAAGTAACTGAGATGAAATGTGGTGCTAATATGAAATGTGGGGCTGGAAAATGCGGTATGGGAAAATGTGGTTCTAAGTGATAAAAATGTGATTCTAAAAACTTCTAAGTATAAAACTTTCCTTACAAAAATAATTAAGTCATTACTTTATGATTAAATTTTAATAATTTAAGACGTATTGAATACTCTTATTGATACTATTACATAGTTTAATGGCTTATCATACTAAATATAATCATTTATTAACGATAAATTTATTTTGATAAGACTTTTACACTTTGAATTTTTAGGAGGCTGTATATGGAGAATCGTCCGTTAGAGTATGATTACACTGTTGCTAAATGGTTTTTGTTTACTGCAGTAGCGCTCGGTATTGTCGGTATGCTTGTTGGAGTTATAATAGCGTGGGAATTAGCTTTTCCTGCTGTGAATACAGTACTCGGTGAAGGTTTGGCAGAATATACAAACTTTTCTCGTTTACGTCCACTACATACAGATGCGGTAATTTATGGGTTTACACTAAGTGGTATTTTTGCAACTTGGTATTATGTAGGTCAACGTGTACTTAAGGTATCGATGGCAGAATCTAAGTTCCTTATGTTTGTAGGGAAATTTCACTTTGTTAGTTACATTGTTGTTGTTGCTATTGTTGTAGTTACACTATTAATGGGAATTACAACATCAAAAGAGTACGCTGAGTTTGAGTGGCCAATTGATATTTTGGTTGTTATTACTTGGGTTTCATGGGGTATCAGTATCTTTGGATTAATTGGTATTCGTCGTGAGAAATCACTGTACATTTCTGTATGGTATTATATTTCTTCATTTTTAGCAGTTGCAATGTTGTATTTATTTAACAACATGGAAATTCCAACATATTTTGTAGCGGGTGCAGGTTCAGTTTGGCATTCAGTTTCAATGTATGCAGGTACTAATGATGCACTAGTTCAATGGTGGTTTGGTCACAATGCAGTTGCATTTGTATTAACAACTCCAATTGTTGCTATGGTTTATTATTTCCTACCAAAAGAGTCAGGTCAAGCAGTTTATTCATATAAACTTTCTTTACTTTCATTCTGGGGATTAATGTTTGTTTATTTATGGGCAGGTGGACATCACCTTCTTTTCTCAACAATTCCTGATTGGGCTCAAACTATGGGATCTGTTTTCTCTGTAGTATTGATTTTACCATCTTGGGGTTCTGCTATTAATATGCTTCTTACAATGAAGGGTGAGTGGAAACAAGTTGCGTCTAATCCGTTAATTAAGTTTATGATTCTTGGGTCAACTTTTTATATGTTCTCAACATTAGAAGGTCCTATTCAAGCAATTAAATCGGTTAATGCTCTTGCTCACTTTACTGACTGGATTGTTGGTCACGTACATGATGGTGCTCTTGGTTGGGTTGGATTTATGATTATGGCTGCGTTGTATCACATGACACCTCGTTTGCTTAAGCGTGAAATTTATTCACAATCATTAATTAACACACAGTTTTGGATTCAAACTTTAGGTGTAACTTTATATTTCACATCAATGTGGATTGCAGGGATTACTCAAGGTATGATGTGGCGTGCTCACGATGAATTTGGTAACCTTGCTTACTCTTTCATTGATACAGTATCTGTATTACACCCGTATTTCACAATCCGTGCACTTGGTGGTACTTTATACTTAATTGGTTTCTTAATGTTTGCTTATAACATTATTAAAACTTTATCTGCTCGTCGTGTTGAAGAGAATGAACTTCAAAATGCTACGCCTATGTCTGCGAAATAGAAAGGATATATAATGTTTCATTGGTTAGAAAAACGTCCGTTCTTTTTTACGGTAGTAATGTTTGTATTTATCTCTTTTGCAGGTTTGATTATGATACTTCCAAACTTTGCAAAATCATCTCAACCGTTGGTAGGTACTAAACCTTACACAACTCTTGAGTTAGCAGGTCGTCATGTTTATATTAAAAATAGTTGTAATGCTTGTCATTCACAATTAATTCGTCCATTTAAATCTGAAACTGATCGTTATGGTCACTACTCATTAAGTGGTGAATATGCATATGATCGTCCATTTTTATGGGGTTCTAAGCGTACTGGTCCAGACTTGATGCGTGTAGGAAATTACCGTACAACAGATTGGCATGAAAATCACATGTTTAATCCTGCAGAAGTGGTTCCAGGTTCAATTATGCCAGCATATCGTTGGATGTTTACAAACTTAGCTGATATTGACACTGCTTGGGCAGAACAAGTAACAGTACAAAAAGTTTTTAATGTTCCTTATAATCAACCACTTCCTATGAAAGATGGATCGAAAGCTACAGTAGCTTTAGCAGATTCAGTTGCAGGTGCAAATGCATCAGCTCTTGAAGAAGCAAAATTAGTAGCGGCAGATATGAAAAATCAAGATGTTAAAGATGCAGTAGCAAACGGGAAAATTCCTGAAATTGTTGCGTTAATTGCATACATGAACAGTCTTAAGTAAGAAGAGGTAAGAGCTAATGGATATCGCACAATTTCAAGCGTGGGGATACTTTTTTTTAACAGCATTTATGGTTTTTGCCCTTTATGCTTATATCTATCACTTATATAGTGATCAAAAAAGTGGACGTTGCGATTATGAAAAATATAGCGATATGGCTCTTCATGATGAGATAACCGATAAACCGGTGGAAGAGATCTCAAAAGAAAAAGAAAATAAGGAGCATAAATGAATAAGTTAGTACTTACAGGTATTATCACTACTATAGTTATGCTTGCAGCTACTTGGTTAGCTGTGGGTGGATCTAAAGGTGGTTTAAATGGTGATATTGTAAATAGTCTAGCAGTTGCTGGTGCAATTGTTCTTGTACTTGCAACCGTATTTGTTGTAACTAAATATGTACGTCAAATGCAAAATGATACTGCAACAGGTCAGTTAGCTGATGAAAACTGGGACGGTATTGGCGAGTATAAAAATGAAGTACCAATGGGTTGGGCTGTAATATTTTTAGGCACAATGATTTGGGCTACATGGTATTTCTTAGCTGGATATCCTGTAAATTCATATTCACAAATTGGTGAATATAATGAAGATGTTGCAAAGCATGATGCTATTTTTGAAGCAAAACATGCCAATATGGATGCTGCTACTTTAGTTGAAATGGGTGAGTCTGTATTTATTGTACAGTGTGCTCCATGTCATGGTTTAACTGCTGATGGTATCGGTGGAAAAGCTGCTAATTTAACACAACGTATTGAAAAAGAAGCAGTAATGCACGCTATTATGAATGGTGCAAATAATATGACTACAGATTTTCCTGGTGGAATGCCAGCGGGTCTAAATTATATGTTTGCATCAGAAGCTGAAATTGAAAAAGTTGCTCAATATATTGTTGATGGTTTTGACGAATCAGATACACAAGGTGCAGCTCTTTTTGCTCAGGGTACATGTAGTGGTTGTCATGGTGATAAAGGTGAAGGTATGCCATATGCTGGTCCTAAACTTAACGCATTTGATGGTGCTACTGTAGCTTCTGTTTTAAAAGATGGAAAAAAAGGTGCTATTGGTGCAATGCCTAAGTTTAATAACTTAACACCTAAACAAATTGAAGCTGTTGGTGCATACATCACAGATATCAGTAAGTAAGGAGAACGATTATGAATGAAAATAGAAATGTATTTGGACTTCATGGGGTTACTGGAATGTTAATAGCAACGGTGTTGCTATTATCAATTTTAGCTATTCTTACTACACTAGGGATTAAAGCACAGCAAAATAATGCTTCTGCTTTTTATGAAATTATTGATGAAAAAAGCATTAAAATGATTGACACAGAGTCACGTAAAAATCATTTTCGTGTTGTGAATTAAGGATTTAAAATGGAAAAAATAATTTCAGTTGGATTACTTGTTCTTGCACTTTTTACACTATATTCAGTAGTTAGTGGCAATATTTTATATATTGGTTAAGGATACTGTTTTTGAGTGCTAAATGCATTAAAAGAGGGCTTTTAGCCCTCACACTTTCACTTTTTTTTACCACAAACTTATTTGCAGAGTATTTATATAAAGATGAAGTGGTTATTAACCCGCTTTTTTCTGATCAAGTTAATAAACTTGGAACAGAAGTTTTTGAAAAGACAGGGATTCATGTCTATATGATTATGCTTCGTGAACTTGAAGATAATCAAACTATTGCAGATGCAGAAGTTGCAATTGCAAAAAAGTTAGAAGAACCTTTTGTGTTACTTACCTTTGTTGAAATGGAAAAGAAGGTAGATATATTAGCACGTCCAACATCTTTATATGAAGATTTTCCAAAAAAACAGATTTTAAGTCCAAGTGCTTCGTACTTTGGTGGCTTTGTAAATGCAATAATATTTAGTCGAAGTATAACTGATGCATGGGAACTTATTAGTAATGCGGGTGGTACCATATTGCCGATTTTAGGTCAACGTGCTAAAGGCGAAGATATCAAGTCTAAATATTCTGTTGCCATGTATAATGGGTACAGTGAACTTGTTGAACAGATTGCAAAAACTCATAATGTCAAATTAGAAAATGCGGCAGGAAATACTAATAAAAATGTACTTCTAGTGCTAGAATTAATATTTTTTGCTACAATAATTTCTGGAATAATTAAGTATTTTGTAGGAAGAAGACGTCGTCATAAACGTGAAAAGAATAGTTTGTAATGACTAGTAAACTAAAGAGGTAATAATGAGTAATAAACCATCACTGATTGAGAGTGGTAAAATTTGGCCTTATGCTATTTTAATAGCCACAATGTTCATTATTGGTGCTTCAATACTAACAATAGTTATTGCTCAAAGTAGACCGGTTTCTAAAAGCGATCTGTTTATGCAAGGTTATAATGAAACTGATGCTAAATTTAATGATATTATTAATGCACAGATTGCATTTGACAAAAAATATAATATTGAGTATTTGACAAAAAAATTTAAAATGGACAATACCGAGTTAGTTTATAAAATTAGTTCTAAAGATAGTTCTATTGTTACTAATGCTCTTATTGAAGTAATTATCACTCGTCCAAATATTCATGATTATGATATGAATTTGAAAGAGGTTTCTTTTGATGGTGAAAATTATAATTTTTCTAAAGTTCAACTTGCAAAAGAGGGACGATGGAATATAATGGCAAAAATTACTGTTAATGACGACTACCGTTATTACAATTTAAAAGCTGATACAAGATACGATACAACTTTTGAATATTAAAAGTGTTATATTAATAGCTTTTCTCTCATAATTTAAGTATAGTTGTTTTTATGAAAGCAACTACTACTTATATTTTACCGACATCACGTTCAATCCGTTCAAATCTCTTGCAGTCCTCAAAAACTTCACAATTTTTACCTAACTATTTTACTATGTCAGAATTTTTAGATCGTCTTTTAATTGTTAATGATTATGTGAAGATTGATGATGATCACAGAACATTACTTTTACTTGAAGCTGCAAAGTTTAAAAATTTTGAAAAGTTAAAAATTGAGAAAAACTTTTTTACATTTTTAAAGAATTCACAATATATATTTAAATTTTTTGAAGAGTTAGCAGGAGAGTTAATTGATATAAATGCTCTATTCAGTGCTGATATTTATGGCGATTATGAAGAGCATATCACTATTTTGTCAGAGCTTCATAAGCGTTATGAAACAATATGTGAAAATGAGTCTGTTCTTGATAGAATTTACATTAATAAAAAGTATCAACTTAATCGAGATTATATTAAACAACTAGGTAAAGTGCATATTGTTATTGAAGGGTATTTAACTAATTTCGAATTCCAAGTTTTAAAAGATTGCGCAACAATTATTCCTCTAGTGATTGAAATTAATACTACACACTATAATAAAAAGATGCAATCGAAATTTCCTACTTATGAGTTAAAAAACTTTTATAATTATCATCTTAATATTAGCAATGGTGGTATTGAAGTAGAGCAAAAAATAAGCAGTAGTTTTGAAAATGTTAGTATTAAAACCTATGCTTTTGCAGAACGAGTTTTACAAGTTGGCTTTGTTATGAAAAAGTTATACGAGTTTACCCAAAAAGGTATAGAAGCTCAGAATATTGTAGTTGTTGTACCTGATGAATCTTTTGCATCACTACTAAGAATGTATGATGATAAACATAACTTTAACTTTGCAATGGGAACACCTCTTAATGAAGCGAAATCAATAAAAGTGTTAAAAACGTGTTGTGATTATTTAGACAATAATAGTGTTCAAAACACAATGCGACTAAACAGTGAAAAAAATAGTTTGTTATTTGAAGGTAACAGTATTAAAGCAAGTGAGATGTTACATTATCTTATGAATGAATATCGTGCTGTTATAAGTCTCAAACAATTTTGTGAAATTGTAGATGTATTCATTGAATGTGAACCCAATAAAAGAGCAAAAAAGGTACTTGAAGATTTGCGATACCACTTCGAATCAATTTTACCACACTTAAAAGAGTTAAATTTAAAATCACTATTACATCTCTTTTTAAATCGAGTTAATGAAAACTCTTTGGATGATGTTCGTGGTGGTAAAGTGACGGTTATGGGAGTTTTAGAAAGTAGATTTATTAGCTACGAAGGTGTAATTGTTGTTGATTTCAATGAAGATAGTGTACCTCGACGTAGTGAAAAAGATCTTTTTTTAAATTCTACAACACGTTCACGAGTAGAACTTCCCTCACAAGAAGATAGAGAAAATTTGCAAAAACACTACTATTATATGCTTTTTTCACGTGCAAAAGAGGTAGCTATTTCATACGTGCAAACCACACAAGCTATGCCATCTCGATTTTTATATCAACTTGGTCTTGATAAATCAGAAGTTGTTCATGAAAAGTCTTATGCTTCTATTTTACATCCCACGTATGAGAATAAAAATTATGAAAACTATAATTGTGATACGGTGCAGACAACTGAATATGACTTTAAAAAGAAGCCACTCTCTGCAACAGGATTAAAAATGTTTTTAGAGTGTAAAAGAAAATTTTATCTGAAATATGTTGAGAAACTAAAGTATCATGATATACCTGCTGAAATGCCATCTGAACATGAAATTGGAACGGCATTACATGAAGCATTAAAGGTTGTTTATCAAAACCAAAGTAGGTTTAGTGATGTGACTGAGTTAAGTAAAACCGTTACTAAAGCATTAAGTAACGCTGTAGGAAGTAATGAGTTACAAGCCTTTCAATTGAAGCTATGGCAAAAGAAATTGATACCATTTTATGAAAAAGAAGTGGCACGTTTTGAAGAGGGTATTGAAGTTAAATGTTGTGAAGAGAGTTTTAACACTAAAGTACATAATATCTCTTTAACCGGGCAGATAGATAGAATTGACATTACTCAAAACCATACCTATGATGTAATAGATTATAAAAGTGGTTCGTATCCAAAATATACAAAAAAAAGTGTTGAAAATGCAACGGATTTTCAGTTGGAGTTTTACTATTTGTTAGCACAAAATGTTGGCGAAGTTAACAGCTGTTATTACTATGATTTAAAAAATGGTGTGTTAGTTGAAGAAGAGTTTTTATCGATTAAGTTAGAACGTTTGAAAGAGATTCTTTTAGGACTTTCACAACTTGAAAGTTTTACTCATGAAAAATGTGAAGATATTAAAGTGTGTCAATATTGTGACTACAAATATATCTGTCAACGGAATTAAGGTAGTTTATGAAAAATAGTAATTTTATTCCCTATTTAGCTTATGAAGCCAGTGCGGGAAGTGGTAAGACTTTTAATCTTGTTGTTCGTTATCTTTCGCTTCTTTTTATGGATCAAGACGCGAGTAAAATTTTAGCACTTACCTTTACTAATAAAGCAGCGTCAGAGATGCAAGAGCGTATTATTGAGACACTTAAGACTTTGCCTACACGATATGAGTTAGAAGTGATATCCGACGTTACAGGACTCTCTAAAGAGCTTATTTTAGATAAACGACATGCTGTTTTACAACGCTTTTTAAGTGTAGATACTAAAATTTATACACTCGATAAATTTTTTGCCAAAATATTGAGAAAATTTTCTCTGTATGTTGGATTGATGCCCGACTTTAGTAGTGCGGCATCCCAACATGAAATTAAGTTAATGGCACGTTTTTTAAACGAAGTTGTTGTGGCTCAAAAAGAGAAAGTTTTAATTAATTTGTCGTTAATGAGTTCGAAGCGTTTAAGTGATATTTTTACGCTTTTAGATAGGCTTTATGTAAAACGAAAAGAGATGAAACATATAGAGTTTAAAGCGTGTGCTTATGCAGATTTTGAAAACGAGGCATTACATAAAGTCAAAAAATTGAGTACATTAGTGCAAAATTCTAAAGTGGCTTCTGCTACGGCAAAAAATTCTATGAATAGTAAGACTTTTGAAGAGTTGTTGGCAAAAAGTTGGTTAACTAAAGAGAGTTTGAATTATAGAACGTATTCCAAATGTTTTGAACCTGAAATGGATGAACTTTTAGTTGAAATTCAAGCATTAGTAAAAAGTAGAATGCAAGCATATGAAGCCCATTTTTTTTATGAGTTAATGCAACTTTTAGATATTTATGAGGCCTCAAAACGTGCAGTTGCAAAAGAGGATTCAGAAGTAAGTTTTGATGATATTACCTCTTTAGTCTATTATCTTTTAAAAGAGCGTGATATTGACAGTGAATTTCTGTATTTTCGGCTTGATGCAAATATTGAACATATTTTATTGGATGAATTTCAAGATACAAGTGTTATTCAATTTGAGATTTTAGCACCGTTAATTGATGAGATTGTTTCGGGTAATGGTGTTAATACTGAACGAAGCTTTTTCTTTGTTGGTGATGTCAAACAATCAATTTACCGTTTTCGTGGAGGGGTAAGTGCTCTATTTGGTGAAGTTGCCACAAAGTATGGAGTAGAAGTTAAGCCTTTGGTTGTAAATTATCGTTCGGAAAAAGAGGTAGTTCAATTTGTTAACTCTGTCTTTTTAAAACGTATAAAAAATTATATTCCTCAAGAAGTAAAAGAGGGAAATAATGCTGGTTTTGTTGAAGTAGTACAACATTTAGAACCCTTAGTAATGGCTATGACAAAAGTACAAGAATACATTGAATTAGGCGTTAATATAAATGATATTGCTATCTTAACCGCGACCAATGGCGATGGAAGTAGTGTTGCGCAAGCGTTAAAAGATGAAAATATTGAGGTGGTAACGGAGACGACATCTAAGCTTATTTATCAAAACAGAGTAGCTGCATTAATTGAGTATTTAAAGTACTGTTATTTTTATGAAGAGATTTATTCACGCAACTTTTTTGCTTTAATAAAAAGAGAACCGCATTTTATTAAGCGTTACGATTTTGAGTATAACAGCTTAGCAGTTGTTGTTAAAAAGGTAGTGGATGAATATGCTCTGTTTCAAAATGATATTAATGTACTACGTTTAATAGAAGTTCTTGAAAAATATAGTGATATTGAACAGTTTTTGTTTGAGTATGAACGCCTTGATATTGAAGCTGTTCAGTCCGATTTAAATGGAGTTCGCGTATTAACGGTGCATAAGTCCAAAGGTCTAGAGTTTGAACATGTTATTGTTCTTGACCGACTTAAAAAAGCACCACCAAATCGTGATGCTTTGATTTATGATTATGATGGCGTTACGCTTTTAAGTATTTATTTGAGAACTAAAAGTAGAGAGTTCTTTGATCTAGGCTACAGCCGAGCTTTAGATAAAGAAAAAGCACTCAGTTATGAAGATAGTTTAAATGCATTATATGTTGCATTTACACGGGCTGAAAGATCATTAATAGTTATTCAAAAAGAGAAAGATTCTTGGTTTGGATTTTTAGACCTAGAACTAAAAAGTTATGGAAGATTACAACTCGAAAAAAAAGAGATATCAATAATTAAAAAAGATATTATGATGAAGTATCAAAATTTTTATTATGGCTCTCAAATGGATCTTTTAGCCATGGAAGATAGTGATAAATATCTCGATTATGATGCCATTGAATTTGGTTTGGCACTGCATTACATGTTAGAGATGATAGGTGAATTTTCAAAAGACAATTTAGATGCAGCATTTTTAGTGATGAAAAGTCGATATTCAAAAACATTAAATAGTGAGCATTTAGAAGAAATTTATCGTCGTGTGGCTATGTTAATTGAAGATAAAATATTTTTAGAACTTACATCTGGAATACTGCATAAAGAGCAAGCCATAAGTTATCATGATGAATTACGATATTTAGATTTGCTTATTGAAAAAGAAGATAACTGTTGGGTTATTATTGATTATAAATCAGCTTTTGGAGATAAAAAGAAATATTATAAACAAGTTGGTTTTTATAAAAAAGCAGTAAAAGCCATAACGGGTGGTAGGGTTGAGTCATATTTATGTTTTGTACTTGACAATAGTATTGTTTTTGAAAAAGTGTAAAGTAGTGGAGTTGTAAAATGAACATTGAATACAGCAGTGAAAAACTAGAAAAAAATGAATTTATAGATATTTTAAAACGCTCAACTTTAGCACATCGTCGCCCTATTGATGATGTGAAAATGATGAAAAATATGGTAGAAAACTGTTCTATCATGATAGTAGCAAAAGAGGGTGAAAAGATTATTGGTGTAGCACGTTCAATAAGTGATTTTTCATATTGTTGTTATCTTAGTGATTTAGCTGTTGATCAAGAGTATCAACGCCAAGGTATTGGAAAGATGTTAATTAAAAAGACTCAAGAGCAGTTGCAAGATAATTGTAAAATTATTTTACTTTCTGCTCCTGATGCTACAGAATATTATCCAAAATTGGGTTTTGAAAAACATCCTTCAGCGTGGGTACTTCAAAAATAGTGAGATGAAAACCTATATAAGGTTTCCATCTTTGTCTGTAGCATTGAGTTGTAATGAGTCGGGTCCTACTTCATTTTGAGGAATCCATTTTCCAATACACTCTTTATCTTTAAGACATGGATCTGTTAATGCTTGTAAAAATGATACTAAATCATCAATTTGAGCATCACTGGCTTCAACACTTTGATGTGTTGAAATTCCCACAGCTCTATCCGATTTTAGTTGTGCTAGCGCTTTATTAGTATTAACAACAAAATTTTGTGTATTCACATTTTCATTAAGTTGTGCTGCATCATAGTTCTGAATCGCTGTTTCAGGATTTACCATATGGCGAACAACGGCTTCAAGTGTAGTATATCCACCTGCATGACCCCATGGTCCTGTCATTTCAACATTTAAAAGTGATGGAGTTCTAAATGCATATTTTTCAGTTTTTGTTTCATTAAAACGTCCTAAGTCATCGGCATTTTCATTTTTACCAACACCGACTTGTGGCATAGCCATGGCATGAAAACTCTCATCACTAAAAAAGTCACTGCTATGACATGAAACACAACTCATACCACCATCGCCATACGAGTCAAAGAAAAGTTTTGCACCACGTTTTGCTGAGTCAGAAAGGGCACTTTTATTCCCTTTAATATAATCATTCCAAGGGTTATTAACAAAAACTTGAGATTGCTCATACTCACCAATGGCATCAGATATATTGGCATAGGTAATTGAGTTCTCGCCATAAACAGGTGAAAATTCTTCGTTCCATGTATTGGCAATATAATCAGATGCCGTTGTATCACTTAAACGAAGCGCAAGATGGGTACGTATTTGATCATTACTTGAATTTTCTTCAAAAGTACTACGCATCTCATCTCGAGATGTTACTGGAAAACGGGCTTGTGCTACAGCAAGGTTTGCACCTGCTTTAGGATCAATGACACCAAAATCACTATCAGGCGTACGAATACCTTGTACTACACCATTGTCTACAACATTTTCAATACGTCCATCCCAAAACAGAGAACGTTTCCAAAGTGCAACATTATAAGTTGTAGGTGCATTGCGAGGAACTAATGCAAATCCATTGTCATAGAAAAGTCCTGATGGATCGTAAACACGTCCTTCACCTAATAAATTAGGATCAATTGCTTCTACTCCAATAGGTAATGAAAGATTGTCTCCACCACCAAGGGCAGGATGATGACAGGTCACACAAGCAGAATCATTAACACCACCTAAAGACTTTGTAAAAAAAAGCTTCATTCCAAGTTTTGCTTTGGGATCATTAATAGAAGGTAATGTTAAATCTCCAACAGGGTCTCCCGTTAAATCGTTACTTGTTAATGATTGAAGCGAGTTGATTATCGATAGTAACAGCAGGGGAAATAATAGTATCACCCTCCTGACATCCAGTGAGTGCAAAGAGTAGGCCTACAATAAGGTATTTAGAATGTTTAAGTGTCATAATACTTCCTTTTATATTTTAAGGAAGTATATCGGGCTAACATTAAAATATTGTTAATTTTTATTTAAAATAATATATTGATATTTAAAATAACACTATATAGTCAGTCCTGAAAAACCAAATAATCACCTAAAACAAGGGCTTTAGAAGCACTTTAATAGTATAATTTCGA
>Ga0233441_1002129_pt1 | contig 15279 bp, 20 predicted proteins | sample SI_123_September_4_FD_182781 | JGI IMG/M metagenome (GOLD analysis project Ga0233441, IMG submission 182781) | Seawater microbial communities from Saanich Inlet, British Columbia, Canada - SI_123_September2016_135_MG | ecosystem: Environmental > Aquatic > Marine > Inlet | place: Canada: British...
TTATGAACAAACAGATCGTCTCCACCTTCTCTCTCGATAAAACCAAAGCCCTTAGTTCGATTGAACCATTTTACGGTACCTTGTTCCATGTTAATTTTGCAAAACTTTCTCACTATATTAACTAAGACATCAAAACGATATTAGAAAAATAACACACTAGAAATCTTTAGGAATGTGATTTTGTTCTTTTAGCCACTGAACTTGAGGTAGTGTGAATCTCCAAATGATATCACCACGTTCATTTTCTTTAAAGTCCCAAGGAGCAATAATTACAATATCATTATCTCGAATCCAAACTCTTCTCTTTAGTTTACCTCGAATTCTACCACGTCTAGTAATATTATCTGCACATTTTATCATAACATTTTCGCCACCCATCATTTTGAGTACTCGTCCAAATAATTCACCTTCTTCAGGAAGACGAATTTCTTTTAGAGCACTTTCATTTTTTACTTGGCGCTTACCCATGAGCATAATTCATAGAATGAGCATATAACTTGTAGGGTTTTTTTATTAATTGGATAAACCCCCACAAGAGATTTTATGCATTATAATTAAAAATAATCTGTGGAATTTCAATGCATAGATGAATGCTCTCAATGTTGTATAGAAAGAGAATATTATCCAAGCAAAGAATTTGGAAAAATAGGTGTACTAATACTTCCAGAAGAAAAGTTAAGAATTGAAAGACTAGCAGAATTAAAAAATATTGAAATTAATATTCTGCCACGAATTGGAATTTCAGAGGACAGAAATTCAAAACCCACAAAAGTTTTAGCATATCAAATGATGGGAATTGAAAATGATGGAAATACATGTCCATTTTTAGACACAAGTGGAAAAAATAAATCACCACATGGTGGATTTCCATGTAAAATTTACAATGAAAGACCACTTGCATGTATGACTTATCCACTTATTGAAAATGACCCAACTACACTTGATCAAAAATGTAAATTTTGTAAAGAACATAAAACTGCAGATGAGAATTTGAATTCTGAAATAGAATCACTGTTAAAAATAAAAGATAAAATGAATACTAGTGCCACATGTATCTGGAGATTTGCTACAAATATTGGAGAAAAAGAAGACCAGTCAGTTTTAAAATCAGGTTGGATACTAGAAGAATAAACAAACCCAAAAAATATCATATTTTGAATAAATCATCCAAATATTCAAAAGCAATAAGAACATTTTTTGAATATGGGTGAGGATACATGGTCAGATCTTGACAAAGTTGATCAAAAAATTATAGAAATTCTAAATGAAAACGCACGAACCCCATCAAAAGAAATTGCATCAGAATTAAAAAAATTGGATCACGAAGTTTCAGATAGAACAATTAGAAAAAGAATTGAACGTTTAGAGAAAAGTGGAATTATCAAAGGATACAAAGCCATTCTAACAGATGTATCAGGAATTAATGAATATCAAGCAATTTTGATGAAATTAAAACCATCAAAATCCCTAGAATCAGTAAAGGATTCCATCAAAGATTTCATTAAAAAACTAGACAACTATCTGCTCATTGCAAATACAAATGGGGAATGGAATATGCTAATACTTATTCAAGTTGAATCAGGAAAATCAAATACATCTCAGAAAATTGTAGAAAAGTTTTCAGATGAATTAATTGATTATAGAATAAATGAAATTGACATTAAAGATGTCAATGTGCTAAACATGTCTTTATTGTTATTGTAAATTTAAAAAAATTATATCAACAAGGAATATTCAGATTCTGCAACATCAATTGCTTTTTTAACTTCATCAAGAGTGAATGGTTTTTGAATAAATGCAGAAACACCTGAACTAATGGTATTGTAAACACGATCAGTTGATTTTTCATCAGCAGTAATTAAAACAATTTGTAAACTTGTCTTCTCATTAAGTAATTTTGTTGCAACACCATCACCTTCTAAATCAGGCAATCCCATATCTAGTAAAACAATTGGTTCTTTAGTTTCAGAAAATAATTTTTTACAACCTTTTACCCCATCAAGACCATTATTAAAAACATAAATTTCAGAATAACCTAATTTTTCAACAAAATTTTTTAATTTCATTGAGATTGCTTTACTATCATCAATTATCACAACAGGTCTAGTAATCTGAATTGCAGATAAAACAATAGATCTTGCTTTTTGATATGTTGTTTTTGCTTTATCAAATTCTCCCAATCGTAAAAAACACTTTGATGCACATAGTAATGCCCCCTTTACATTCTGAGTATTTTTTGAAGAATATTTTAAAAATAAATCACCTGCTTGAATTATTTCATTTTTTGATTCTTTTCCATGTCTTGTTTTACATTCAGCTGCTAGCACATACAATAATGCAGATTTGATAATGTCAGATTTTTTTACAGATTCTGCCTGATTTACAAATAGATTATGGGCTGTAATGTATTGTTTATTTTTTAGATGGGCAAGTGCAACCTCAGAATGAATTTTTGATGCCAATGAAATAATTTCGTTTTTTATGTTATAACTAGTTGTAACAATTATTCAAACTATGGATTGATCACAGCACGGCCAATGATTTTTCGTGCTTTAAGATCTGTTAAAGCAGTATTTGCATCATCAAGGGAATATCGTTTTGAAATTACTGGATTAATTGTTCCTTTTCTAGCTAAATCTAGAAGTTCAACCATATCATTAAAGTTTCCAGTATATGCACCTTGAATGATTAATGATTTGAGCGGAATAGTAACAAGTGATATTTCCAAAGAACCTCCAAAAAGACCTACTAGTACAAGATTTCCTCTTTTTCGTAAAACTGCTAAACCAGCTTTTACTGTAGGTGGAGCATTTACAAAATCAATTACACTGTCAGCACCCTTTCCATTACAAATTGAAATAATCTTGTCTACAGGAGTTCCAGAACCAGAAGATATAGATCCGGTAACATTAGTATTTACAACATAATCAGCACCCATCTTTTTTGCAGTATCAAATTTCTTATCATCATTATCAACACAAATAATTTTTGCATTAGTGATTGCCTTTGCAATTTGTATTCCCATTAATCCAAGACCACCTGCTCCAATAATTACTAAAAATTCAGGTGAATTTGCATTAGCTTTCTTGACCGCATTATATGCAGTTAAACCAGAACAAGCAAGAGATGTTGCAGCATCAGGATCAACACCGTCAAGTTTTACTAAATATTTTGAATTTGGAATTAAAGCATAATCAGAATATCCACCATCTTGAAAAACACCCATTGATTTTGGAGTATCACATAGATTTTCATTTTCCACCTTACATGCAGGACATTCCCCACAACCAATCCATGGAAAAACCAAAACATCATCACCTTTTGAAACATTTGAAACACTATCACCAATATCCTCAATAGTACCAACAATTTCGTGCCCAGGAGTAACAGGGTATTTGACACCACGATCTGTAACTTTCATAAATTGTCCATCTCCAAGATCATAACCACCTTCCCACAAGTGCAAATCACTATGACAAACACCCACAGATTTTACTTTAACTAGAACTTGATTTCCTTTAGGGTGTGGAGTTTCAGATTCAGATATTGCTAGAGGTTCATTAGGAGCTAAAATTCTAGCGGATTTCATAAAGGGATTTTTTGTCTTAACAATATAAGAGTTGACTGGAAGTGAGAAAAAAGTAAAGCCCTTAGATATTATTGAATAGTTAAAGATGAAATGTGTGAGTGAAGCACAGACACCAAATAGTATATCTCAAGAACCGATAAATATTCTATTTAGTCCATCATCAGTTGTAAAAAAAGATGTTTGGGACATTGATCTAATTCAAATTTTGGATTTATTGTTAAAGATACTTGAAAAATCAGGCAAGAAAGATCTCAAAGTTGCAGGGATGGCAGCATTATCATCATCATTAATCTATAGAATGAAAGTAGAAAGTATTTTTGCACTACAAAAAGCAGCAATGGAGAAAAAACCAATGTATCAAAGAACAGATGTAGATATTGAATTAATAGACATACCATATAGACATGAATCAACATATCCTGTTTCTCTTGATGATCTGTTAGGATTATTACAAAACCTCATTGGTACAATTGCAAATCCACAATCAAGAAGAAATAAACAATTAGAAATTGAACCAATAGAAGCACCAGACTTTAACGAATTTTTTATTTCGCTTGAAAGTATTATTGGTAAATATGAAGATTTAGTGATGAAAAAAATTAGTCTTACAGGATTTGGGTTATTACAAGAAATCATCTCAGAACTTGATCAAATTGATTCCATCAGATGTTTCTTTGCAATATTATTTTTGGCAAGAGATCAAAGAGTAGATCTTGAACAAGTTGAGGACGATATCAAAATCACAGCAATAAAGGAGAATCCAACAAACTGATCAAAAATGGCAAGAATAGAAAATTTAGACGAAGCAACTGCAAGAATAGAATCTGCACTATACTCGGCAGGTAGACCACTTAGAATAGAAGACCTAATCAGAGCTTCAGGCACAGAATCAAGGACAAAAACTCTAGAGTTACTCAGCACCATAATGAAAAAGACAAAAACAGCTTTCAAAGCACTCGAAGTGACAATATTACCAGATGGATCATATGTAATGCAATTAAAACCAGAATACAGTTCAACTGTGAAAAGATATGCATCAAAACCAATTCTTCCAAATGCAACACTCAAGACATTATCATATATTGCATATCAACAACCAATTTCATCAAAACAACTTGTAGAAACAAGAGGGTCAGGAGTTTATGCCCATCTAAAAGAACTCAGACAACTAGATTTTATTGGTCATCAAAATGTAGGAAGATTAAAAATTTATACAACAACTCAAAAATTCCAAAAATATTTTGGAATTCAAGGAGATGTAGAAGATCTCAAATCAAGATTATTCTCCAAAGTGAGAAAAACAGCAAGTATGAGTCATACAAATCCAACTCTTCAAATCACCTCAGAGACAAACTAAACAGATTTTTTGGATCAAGGCTAATTTTTTGCGTTTTGTATAAATTAGAGTAATAAAAACAATTTTCGTGAGAAAGTCAGTAGAGAATTTAGCAACCAGTAAAACAACTGGAGGACGAAGAGTTCCACTTAGAGTTAGAAGAAAATATGAAACTGATAGATATCCAAATGAGCCAATCAACGGAGCACAAGTTACAATTACAAGAAGAATCCGCGGAAATAATAAAAAAACAGCATTAAAGGCAATTGATTTTGTAAACCTTGCAACAGGTGAAGCTAAAGTAAAGAAAACAAAAATTATCAAAGTTTTAGAAAATGCTACAAACAACGATTACAAAAGAAGAGGCATTATCACAAAAGGTGCAGTTCTTGAAACAGAAGAAGGAAAGTGCAGAGTTGTTTCCAAACCAGGACAAAACGGAATAGTTAACGCAATTTTACTAAAGGAATAAAATGAAAGATTACGAGCACGTCGTAATCTGGTTGGATTATTTTAACAAGAATTTAAAAAAATCAAAAGGTAGAAGACAACAATTAGCAAAATGTGTTTTTGATCCTTCATTAAAAGAACTAATCGATGCAACAAAAGCTGCAGGATTTGAAATTACAGAATCCGATGACAAAGTAAGATATCCAAAAAGACCGTTTGTTAGGTCAGGGTATGTTGTGTTGCCAAAAGGATCCCCAAAGACAACAATTCTTAACAAAATTTCTGAAAAACTAATTCTAAAAAGGTCCAAGCAATCAAAATAAAATCAAATCTAGCTGTTAGCTAAAGTAAAGTTGACAGAAGTCTATGAAAACAATATCACATTACTATTCTTAATTGCAGGAGGTAGGCGAAATAATGCACCTAGCCGGAAGTGGCAGGGTAATTGTTCAACTATCAAAAGAATTAGTTGAGGGACAAATACTCTGCGACGAGAAGGGAACTAGAGTTGCAAAAGTAATGGAACTAATAGGTCCAGTAAAAAGACCATTTGCTTCAGCAACGCCGTTAACAAATAATATCAAAAAATACATTGGCAAAAGTGTATTCATGTCTGAACAATCTCCTGCTAATACACCAAAAAAATTTAGGAGAAGAAAAAATTGAACATACTAGAAAACCAAAGCTGTCCTGAGTGTAAATCATCAGTGGTGAGTGACATTCAGAATGGTGAAATAATCTGTTCTGGTTGCGGCGTTGTAGTCGATGATCAGATTGCAGATTTTGGTCCAGAAACAATAAGTTCGAATCTTGAAGACAAGATGAAGTTAGCAAGAGCAACAGGACAAACAACTTATTCTCAACATGATTTGGGAATAACTACTGAGATTTCAATTAGTGCAAAAGACTTTAGTGGAAAAAAAATCAACCACGATGTCGCAAATCAAATGCACAATCTCAGAAAGTGGCAACAAAGAGTAAGAGTTTCATCACCAAAAGAAAGAAGATTAGCAAATGTTTTAGTCAAAATGGGTGAGACATGTGATAATCTTAGTCTTTCAAAGAATGTGTTAGAAACTGCCTCAATGATATACAGAAACTTGGATGGACATGTTGATGTGAAGGGAAAGTCAGTAGTTAGCATTACAGCTGCTACAATTTACATGGCATGCAAACAATGTGAAGTAGTAAGATCATTAGAAGAAATTTGCCGAGGAATATGTCCAGCAAAAGATGTTAAATCAAAAACAAAACTTGCATCAAGATACTATAGAACCATGGTAATGGAAATGGGACATGTAGTTGCCCCAGTATTAACCATGGACAAATACATCTCAAAGATAGCAAACACGACACAAACTGAGGTTAGAGTTGAAAGACTAGCCTTAGAAATTGCAGAAAAAACCAAAAATAGCAACATTGCTGATGGAAAGGCTCCAAATGGAATCGCAGCAGCATATCTGTATGTGTCATCAGTCCTACTCGGACAAAACGTACTTCAAAGGGACGTTTCAACCGTGTCAGGAGTAACAGAAGTTACTATCAGAAATAGATGTAAAGAAATTCTAACAAGTTACAAACTCAAAATTACTTTGAGACCATCTCTGGCCAACATTTAACCCCCACCCCTCTTTTCATTTTATTATCAAAAACCATCATTAGGATTAGCTAAATTTAGTCGCCATTATATAGAGACATAAAATATGCGCTACATGGCAGTATTAGAAATCAAAGACCTTCATGTTACTAGAGAAGGAAAAGAAATTCTCAAAGGCGTCAATCTAAAAACAGGTCCAGGAGAAGTTCATGCCATTATGGGACCAAATGGTTCAGGTAAAAGTACACTAGCTTACACATTACTAGCACATCCAAAATATCAAGTTACACAAGGAGATATTTTGCTTGATGGTGAAAGTATTTTAGAATTAGGTGCAGATGAAAGAGCAAAAAAAGGATTATTTTTAGGATTTCAATACCCAACGGAAGTTTCAGGTGTAGGATTTTCTCATTTCCTTAGAACCGCATACAACTCTTTGAGTAAAGCATTGCAAGGTGATGATAGAGAAGTATTCATCACAGTTAGAGAATTTCAAAAATATCTTAAAGAAAATTTAGAAAAAGTTGGATTGAAAGAAGAATTTCTATCAAGATATCTTAACGAAGGATTTTCAGGAGGAGAGAAAAAACGTGCAGAAGTATTGCAAATGGCAGTACTAAAACCAAAAATTTCAATTTTAGATGAACCAGATTCTGGTTTAGATATTGATGCAGTTCAATCAGTAGCTAAAGCAATCAGTAAAGTTGCAGACAAAGATGCAACAATAATTATAATTACTCACTACGCAAGAATTTTAAAATTCTTAGATAAATTAGATTTTGTTCATGTATTTGCCAGAGGTCAAGTGTTAAAGACAGGAGATGCATCTCTTGCAGACAAACTAGAAGCAGAAGGTTACGAATGGGCCTTGAAACAATCAGCATAATCAAATTAAAGTAGAAACGTTTTCTAAAAATTATTGATTTACAAAGTTTCAGTAGAATTTTCTAAAGAATTTATAGAAATTATAGAGAATCAAATCAATATAGGAATAAAATCAAAACCAATCAAAGGTCAAGCAAATAAAAAAATCATAAAAAAACTTGCAAAACATTTTGGAATATCCTCAACACTGATTCAAATAAAAACAGGTCACAAATCTCAAGAAAAAATTATTGAGATTTCACAATAGAGAATCGGGTTTTTGTTTAAATAGGGTTTTAAAATTGGAAAAATGATGTCAGAAAACAATGAACAATATTATTTTAATTTCTCATTTTTCCAAATTGATCCTAAATGGAGATGGATGGCAGATTTAGCAAAAGAGGAATCCGCTAAAGAAGTTGAAAATGTAATAAACAATTCAGGAATAATGTTCAGATCATATTCAAATTTAGGATTAAGAGATGATACTGACTTTTTATTTTGGTTTGCAGCAAAATCAGTTGAAGAAATTCAAAAAGTTATTGAAAAATTATACAAAACAGTTTTTGGAAAATACATCATACCTTCAATGACATATTTGTCATGTACACGACCATCAATCTATGTCCAAGGAGCAAGAAAAGAACATGGATTTCTTACAGGTATGGAACCTAAAAAACACGTGGTAGTATATCCATTTACAAAAACTAGAGAATGGTATCTACTATCAAAAGAAAAGCGTCAGGAAATTATGGATGAGCATATAGAAGTTAGTAAAAAATACCCACAAGTCATTCTAAACACAACGTATTCCTTTGGAATTCATGATGAAGATTTCATGTTAGCTTTTGAGGTAGATGATATCAGAGATTTTCAAGATTTAATCATGGATTTAAGAGAAACACAAGTTTCAACATACGTAAAAAATGATATTCCAATGATTGTTAGTGTCAAAAAAGACCTGGTTCCACTAATCTCTAGTTTAGGTTAGATTATTAGAAAAAACTCATCGAAGTTTCAAAGTTCATCAGTGCAAATCTTGGATAAACATAAATGAAGAAATTTTGGTGTTAAATTTATTCAAAGAGATAAAAAATGAAATACAATAAACTAGGAAAAACAGACATCGAAGTTTCAGAAGTTGGATTTGGTGCATGGGCTATTGCACTTGATTGGTGGGGTAAAAAGATTGAAGAAGATGAAGCAAAAAGAATGCTCAAAAAAGCATACGACGTAGGAATTAATTTCTTTGAAACAGGTGATTTGTATGGTAAAGGATTAAGTGAAAAACTCATTGGAGAGGTTTTCAAAGATATGAGAGATGAAATTGTTATCTCTTCAAAATATGGTTATGATTTTAGCGAGGTTGATCAAATTGGACATAAAGAATTACCACAAAATTTTAGTGAAGATTTTACAAGAATAGCATTAAGAAATAGTTTAGAGAGATTACAAACAGATCATCTAGACATGTATGGATTACACAATCCAAAACTAAACAAAATTAGAGATGATTCAATTTTTAAAGTATTAGATAGTTTTGTTGAAGACCAATCAATCAAAACATATCAAGTAGCTTTAGGTCCTGCAATAGGCTGGACACGAGAAGGATTAGAGGCAATGAATAGACCAAACCTTAGTGCAGTTCAAACAGTTTACAATATTTTAGAACAAACACCAGGAAATGAATTAATGAAAAAAGCAGAAGAAAAAAATGTTGGAATTCTAGTTAGAGTTCCAGAAGCATCAGGAATTCTAACAGGTAAAGTAAACGCGGACACAAAATTTGATGACAATGATCATAGATCAGTAAGAAAAAGAGAATGGCTCAAAGCATCATTAGAAAAAGTTGAACAGTTCAAACCTATTGCACAAAGAAATGGATTAAACGTTACAGAATTTGCAATGAAATACATGATGACAAAAAAAGGATTTGCAACAGTACTTCCTACAATGATTAGTGAAGAAGAAATTGTCAATTATGCTGAAATGTCAGATGGAAAATATATTTCAGACTCAGATATGAAAGAAGTTGAAGAACTGTATAATTCATGGCCATCTTATGAATTAAAAGCAACTGTTCCTGCAAACTAATCAATTAATGAATAAAAAAATAGATTCTCAAAAAACTTTAGAAGTTATAGAAAAAATGAAACTTGCCAAAATTGGCAATTATAAAAAATGGAATACAATTATTAAAAAAATTAACAATGATGAAGCATTAAACTCAATTCAGTCAGAATATTTCTCCACAATGACTAGAATTTATAAAAATTCAAACATCACACCTAAAACTAAAATTTATCACACAAAACTCTCAGAATTAGATGAAAAACCACCATGTAAGATGTGTGGAGATGATTCACTATACTATTGTAACATGAATGACCAGTATTTTTGTACAGTACACATAGTGGGTCACGACGAAAATGAAATCTAAGTAGTAACGGTTTCTTCTATACTAAAAGAATTTTCTACGAAATATTCAACACGTGTTTTTTTGAATTCACGTGTACTGAATAAAATATTGTAATCGTCAACGTGAATTTGGTCTTGAATTGTTTTTGCCACATCATATGCCTCATCCTGAGTTTTACAATGAATCATTGAAAACACATTGTATGGCCAATCAGGATATGTTGGACGTTCATAGCAATGACTGACTTGAGGAAATGAACCTAGTTTTGAACCAACTTCAGATATTTTATCACTATCAACTTTCCAAACTATCATTCCATTTGCAGTAAATCCAATTTGTCTATGACGTAAAATAGCTGCAAATCTTCTCATCACACCAATATCTTCATAATGTTTCATCTTTTCAAATACTTCATTTTCAGTTAACCCAAGATTTTTTGCAGCATTTACAAATGGTTCATCAATAATGTCCATGTTTTTTTGTAATTCACGGATAAAGTCTTTGTCTTGTTCAGTGGGTTCAAATTTTGTTTCTTTAATTTCTTTTTTTTCTTCAGTGGGAGCAATGTCATGTTTTTTTTCATCAACTAAATCTAATTTTACACCAATTTTGAACAATTGTAAAGTAGGAAGCATTCTAACTTTTTTGATTCCTTTTAGTACGTTAAATTTTTCAAGTTCTTGTTTCAAATCAGTTCCAGGAGGAACAGCTAAAGTGAACCACAAGTTGAATTGATGATCACGTTCATAATTATGACTAACGCCAGGATGACGATTAATTTGATTAGCAACATCTTCTAGTTTATCAGATTCAATTTCCATTGCAACAAGAGAACTCGTGTATCCAAGTTTTCTTGTATCAAATATAGCACTGAGTTGTCTTAAGACACCAATTTCTTTTAGACTATGTAGACGGTTTTTAATAATTTCAGGAGTAGTATCGAATTTTTTAGCAATAGCATCAAAAGGACGAGTTACAAGCGGAAATGACCATTGTATTTCATTAAGAATTTCCTTATCCAAATCATCCATAGAAGTCATGTAATCAATGACCGTACGTTCAATTAAAAACGTAACTAGGATTTTCTGAATATATTTTTAATACATAAATAGAAACCGAAGGCTTTTTGATCGATGATAGTTAATCTGAATCTTCAAGACAAAACAATCATCGTTATCGGTGGTGGGAGAGAAGCAGAAAAAAGAATCAATTCTTTACTAAAACAAGACTGTAAAATTACAGTAATTAGTGATAGGGTAAATTCAAAAATCACTAAATTAGCAAAATCAAAGAAAATTACATTAAAAAAACAAAAGATTCAAGATACAAAATTCATTTCAAAATTAAAACCATACATGGTAATCACCACTACAAATGACAAAAAAATCAATCAAAAAATAATTTCCGCTGCAAAAAAATTAAAAATTATTGCATATAGTTCAGATAATCCTGAAGAAAGTGATTTTTCAAATCCTGCAATTATTGATTTTGAAAACATGGTACAAATTGCAATTTTCACAGGAGGAAAGAGTCCAGCAATGTCAAAAAAATTAAAATCAAAATCAGAAAAAATATTCAAAAAAATTATCACAAAACAAGACATTGCTCAAATTAAAATTCAAAAGATCGCACGAAACCTTGCAAAGAAATCAATTCAAACTCAGATTAAGAGAAAAGAGTATCTTCACTCTATCATGAGTGATAAAAAGATTGAACAGTTAATAAAAGAAGGTCAGATAAAAAAAGCTGAAAAGCAGGCAATACTAATGCTAGGAAACTGGAAATGACTCAAAATATAATCAATGCACGTGTAACTTTTCGTAATTCACCAATCCATATTTTAGAACAATTTACCATCAAAGATATCGATGCAGCATATGAGAAATTCAAAAAAGACTCAGGGTTAGATGAGTGTGTAATTATTCAGACATGTAATAGAATAGAACTATTTGGAAAATCAAAAAATACAGAAACAGACAAAATCAAAAAAACATGGGCATCACTTACAGGTCTTGAAGAAGAATCATTTAATGAAAATATAGAATTTGTTGAAAATCAAGAAGCACTACATCATCTATTGAAATTAACATCAGGGTTAGATTCAATGGTATTAGGAGAAGAGCAAATTCTAGGACAAATAAAAAAATCAATCACAACAGCTAGAGAAACCAAAGCATCAGGTCAACACCTCAACACATTATTTGATAAAGCGATTAGAATGGGAACAAGAATTAGAAACTCCAGCGGTATTGGGAAAGGTGGAATTTCAGTTGGTTCCATGGCAGTAAAACTTGCAGAAGAAAACATTGATGAATTAAAAACAAAAAAAATTCTATTAATTGGAACAGGTGAAGTATCAACACTGGTTGCAAAATCTTTGCAAAGAAGAGGTTATGCATTTAATGTAACTAGTAGAACAATTGGACGTTCACAAACATTTTGTGAAACAATGGGAGGGGAGGCTGTAAAATTTGAACAAGTGTTATCAGGATTTGGAGAATTTGATATAATTTTTGTTGCAACAACTGCACCGTATTTTCTTGTAACTTTTGAAAAAATTACTGCAGCAATTAATGGAAAAAAGAACGGAATGATGATTTTAGATTTATCAAATCCAAGAACAGTGGATGAAAAAGTAGCAAAAATTGCAGGTGTCAAATTGATGAATTTGGATCAAATTGCTGAAATGGTTGAAAAGAACATGAATGCACGACAAAACAAAGTAAAAACAGTTGAAAATATAATTAATGAGGAAGTTTCTGTATTAGAGGCCTCAATGAAAAGACTAGATGCAGAACCACTTGTAAAAGATGTTTTCAAAAATATCGACAGTCTACGAATAAAAGAATTACAAAAAGCACTATCTATGCTTGATGAAAAAGATGAAAAAAAGATCAAAATTATTGAGGAATTAACAAAAGCTGTTGTGGAGAGTATAGTTTCAACTCCAATGAACAATATCAGAAAAGCATCAGAGCAAGGAAAGCCAGATGTTGTGGAATTAGCAAGTAAACTCTTTGACTATAAACAGAACCAGGCAGACTAGGATTATATTTTACCCAAAGAGAATTTGAGACATGTCATATCCTACAAAACGACTACGTAGATTAAGAATTTCAGAAAAAATGAGAGATTTAGTACAAGAAACAAGACTATCTCCAAAAGATTTCATCTGTCCTGTATTTGTCCAAGAAGATCTCAAAGAAAGAGTCAAAGTAGAGTCAATGACCGAAATTGAGAGATTGCCAATTGAGGACATCAATGATGAAGTTGAAACAATAATTGATTTAGGAATTCCTGCAATCATGTTATTTGGAATTCCAACTCAAAAAGATGAAGCAGGAACATCAGCATTTGAGGATAATGGAATTGTTCAAAGAGCTATTTCTCAAATTAAAGAAAAATTTGGAGACAAAATTGTAATTATGGCAGATGTATGTCTTTGTCAATTTACATCCACAGGACATTGTGGAATTATTTCAGGAGATAAAATAGATAATGATATCAGTTTAGATACACTTTCAAAAATTGCAGTAAGTCTAGCAAAATCTGGAGTAGATACAGTATCACCATCAGCAATGATGGATGGACAAGTGGCTGCAATTAGAAAAGCATTAGATGAAAAAGGATACACAGATGTTTCAATAATGTCACATTCAGCTAAACATCGTTCAAACTTTTATGCACCATTTAGAGATGCCGCAGAATGTGCACCAAAGTTTGGCGACAGGAAAACATACCAAGTTCCATATACAAATGCGCGAGAGGCAATGATGGAAGTAGAATCAGATATTGAAGAAGGAGTAGATATCGTTATGATAAAGCCTGCACTATCTTATTTAGATATAATTTCAGAAACAAGGAAAAAATTTAATGTTCCAGTTGCAGCATACAGTGTTTCTGGCGAATATGCATTGGTAAAAGCAGCTTCTCAATTAGGATATGTAAATGAAGACGACATCACATCAGAAATACTGACTTCAATTAAACGAGCAGGAGCAGACATGATAGTAACATATTTTGCAAAATCTGCTTCAAGATTTTTACAGCAATCATGAGAAACGACGAACGATACGAAATTCAAAGGGCATTTGATATGTTACCCCATATTGCAGGCTCTAGTTGGGCAGTAATTTGGTTTAGAATGAAAGGAATCAAAAAACCATCAAAAGAGGAATATAGAGAGAAAACACTAGAATATTTTAAAAAAATATCACCAGTTTTTGATTCATTCCCAAAAGAAAAAGAATTTGATGAAATCAACAAGTATATCGATTATAGAAGAAATGAAGAGATTGAAAAAATAACGTCAGGGGAAAATGATGAAGTTGAAACACGTTATGATAGATATGTCGATTATGGTTAAGAGACGAAGATATTTTTGTTCCTAAAAGACCTGTTTTAGAAACAGATTTTTTGATTAAATTTCATTTTTTAGTTGTTTTAGATATTCTTTTAAAATTCTAGTTCTCTTTTTTGCTTCTATTTTTCCAGACTTTGTATTCATTAAAAATTCTAGTTTTAATAATTTTTGAAAAAAATGATCCAAAGTCCAAGTCTTATCATCAACATTTCTTTTTTTACAAAATGGATCATCAATATTGTAAAAGGGTCTTTTTAATGAACCACCAGTTGCAAAAACCCTAGCAATACCAATAGCACCTAACGCATCTAATCTATCGGCATCTTGAAGAATTTTCCCTTCAATAGTTTTTGGAGTTTTCTTTTGAGAAAAACTATGTTCACGAATTGCATCTGAAATAATAGTAATTTCATTTTCAGTAAAACCATATCTTTTAAGAATGATTATTGCTTTTTTTGCGCTATCTATGGAAGAATTTTTGGAGCGTTTATCAGATTTTGGATAAGATACAATATCATGTAATAGCACCGCACATAATACCAATTTTTCATTCACTTTTTCTTGTTTACATAATTTTTTGGCATTTTTGTAAACTCTCATTATATGTTCAAAGTCATGAGCAGAATCATTTTCTATTATTTTTTTTACATCATTTGAAATA
>Ga0233441_1002140_pt1 | contig 15230 bp, 9 predicted proteins | sample SI_123_September_4_FD_182781 | JGI IMG/M metagenome (GOLD analysis project Ga0233441, IMG submission 182781) | Seawater microbial communities from Saanich Inlet, British Columbia, Canada - SI_123_September2016_135_MG | ecosystem: Environmental > Aquatic > Marine > Inlet | place: Canada: British...
TGACTGTCCTCGATAATATCATGGCAGGCGCACATGTTCATATGAAGGCAGGTTTACTCTCCAGTATGCTCTATTGGGGCAAGACTCAGCGCGAAGAAATCAAATTTCGTCGTTTTGCGGAAGATATTATTGACCTGCTTGAGATTCAGGCGATTCGAGACAAACAAGTCGGCGAGTTGGCCTATGGTCTCCAAAAACGTGTGGAATTAGGGCGTGCTTTGGCGATGAAACCTGCCATCCTGCTTTTGGATGAACCGATGGCTGGAATGAATGCCGAAGAGAAGGAAGATATGGCTCGCTTCGTGCTAGATGTAAACGAAGAGCACGGCGTGACCATTGTGCTGATCGAGCACGATATGGGCGTGATCATGGATATCAGCGATCGCATTGCCGTCTTGAATTTCGGTCAGAAAATTGGAGATGGTACGCCGGAAGAAGTGAGCAAGAATCAGGATGTTGTTCATGCTTATTTGGGCGAAGACGAGGATGCAAACCCTGTCAAGCAGATGAATTTATAAAAACAGTTTCTGAGCAGAGTGCTGAACAAAGGTGAAGCACGCAGACGAAGAGAAGCTTTTAGATACCCGTCCTTCGACTGCGCTACGCTCCGCTCAGGAGCTGGGCACTTGGTTTATTAAACGGAATCCAGCTAAAAATACGTGCGAATCGTCACATCTAAATAGAAGAAAAACTGTCGGAGAAATCCATGCCAGAAACTTTACCGCAATATCTTATCCAACATGCAGAAGCTACGCCAGATGCTACGGCTCTTCGTGAGCGAAATTATGGCATTTGGCAAGCTCTTAGTTGGAGAGAATATCTTGACCATGTGAAATACTTTGCTCTTGGGCTGCATACTTTGGGATTGGTGCCTGAAGAGACGATTGCAGTGATCGGTGATAACCGCCCTGAATGGGTGATCTCTGAGTTGGCGGCGCAGTCGGTAGGTGCCAAGAGCGTTGGCATTTATCAGGATGCGGTTGTTAAAGAGATGGTCTACATTTTTAATCATTCTGACGTTTCTTTTGTTGTGGTTGAAGATCAGGAGCAGGTGGATAAACTGATCGAAATGTGGGATGAGCTTAAGGGCATCCGCAAAGTGATCTATTACGATCCCAAAGGTTTGCCGAATTACACCGAAGATTATTTGCTCTATTTCCCCGATGTGGAGGAAATGGGACGCAAATTTGATGAGGAGAATCCCGGCTTTTGGGAGGCGAGAGTAGCAGAGGGGAAAGAAGAGGATCTCTGCATCCTTTCGACAACTTCCGGGACGACCGGGGACCCGAAACTTGCTATGCTGACCCATAAAAATCTACTCAGCATGGGCAAAAACCTGATGAGCTTCGATCCCATTGAGCAGGGCGATGAATTTGTCTCTTTCTTGCCTTTAGCGTGGATCGGCGAACAAATGATGTCTTTGGCTTGCGGTTTGCAGGTTGGTTTTACGATCAACTTCCCCGAAGAGCCGGAAACCGTGCAACATGATATGCGTGAAATTGGTCCCCAAGCCATGTTCAGCCCGCCCCGCATTTGGGAAAACATGATCTCACAAGTGCAGGTCAAGATCGAAGACAGCACAAAGCTAAAACAGAATATGTATGAGTGGGCATTGAAAATCGGCTACGAGATGGCTGATATGCGTTTTCGGAAGGAAAGCCCAGCTTTTGGGATGAAGGTCAAGCATTGGTTTGCAGATTGGACTGTTTTTCAGGAAATCAAAGACCAGCTTGGCTTACGTCATCTGAAAAGAGCTTATACAGGTGGAGCCGCTTTGGGGCCCGATGTTTTTCGCTTTTTCCACGCGTTAGGTGTCAATCTCAAACAGATTTACGGGTCAACGGAAACAAGCGGAATATCCGTAGTGCACCGCGATGGGGATATTAAATTCCAGACTGTCGGCACACCCATCCCAGAGACAGAGATCAAAATTGATGAGAGTGGCGAAATCCTTGTTGCATCACCTGCGGTGATGATCGGCTACTACAAAAATGAAGAAGCGACCAGCGAGACGCTAGAAGATGGCTGGCTGCACACCGGCGACGCTGGTTATTTCGACGACGACGGGCATCTGATCGTTATTGATCGCGCAAAAGATGTAATGACCCTGCACGACGGCACAAAATTTAGCCCGCAATTTATTGAGAATAAACTCAAATTCAGCCCTTATGTCAAAGAAGCGGTCGTTTTCGGTGGTGATTGGCCTTTCGTAACCGCAATGCTTAATATCGATTTTGCGAATGTAGGCAAATGGGCAGAGAATAATTTGCTTGCCTACACCACCTATACAGATCTGGCGCAGAAAGAGCAAGTTTATGCACTCGTACGTGAACGTGTTGAAGAAGCAAATGCCGATCTGCCCCCCGCCGCCAGGATAAAACGTTTTGTCTTGCTCCACAAAGAACTAGATGCCGATGACGCCGAGCTAACCCGCACACGAAAAGTACGTCGTAACGTGGTGGCAGAGCGCTACGATGAAATCGTCTCTGCACTTTATAGTCAGAACTCGCATCTCAATATTGAGACAGTCATCACTTATCAGGATGGGCGCACAGCGACATTGAAAACTCGCTTGCGGCTGGAAGATATGGAAATTAGTGAGCAGTAAATAGCAAGTGGTGGTTGAGTAGTCCCGAATGCTTTTAGAGGGACGTATCGAAACCAACGGATGCTATTTGAAATATTTTAGTCAATTCAGGAAAACGGAAATCACATGGAACTTTTCATTCAGTTGACACTAACAGGTTTGACCAACGGCGCAATTTTAGCCTTAGCCGCGCTCGGTTTTGTGCTCATCTATAAAGCCAGCGACGTGATCAATTTTGCACAAGGCGAATTCCTGCTCGTTGGCGGATACGTCACTTATGCCATGATCGGACAATTTGGCTTAGCATGGCCCATCGGGATGCTGATCACGATCGCTGTTTCGATTGGCTTGGGTGCTCTTGTAGAGCGTTTTGTCCTTCGCCCCCTAATTGGTGAGCCGATCATCTCCGTCATCATGGTTACTATCGGTCTTAGCTCCTTATTGCGTGCAATCGTTAGCACCATTTGGGGCAATACACCAAAGGCTTTCCCCTCTTTTATTCCCAGCGAACCAGTCAAGGTCTTTGGCGCAACCATCGGCGCAGATCGTCTTTGGGCAATTGTGATCGCCATTGTCATGTTGGGATTATTCACCTTCTTCTTCCGCCGCTCCAAAGAAGGCATCGCCATGCGTGCTGTTGCAGATGATCAGCAAGCTGCGCTCAGTATGGGCATCAGCGTTAAAAAGATATTTGCCTGGGCATGGTCAATCGCCGCGATCAGCGCAGCCGTTGGTGGAGCATTGGTCGCCAATATCGTTGGCGTTAGTCAGGAACTGAGTCACTTTGGTTTGCGGGTTTTCCCCGTTGTTATCTTGGGCGGGTTGGATTCCATCCCTGGCGCAATTATTGGCGGCATCATCATCGGTTTACTTGAAACCTATACCGGTGGCTATATTGGCCATGGACTAAACCAAGTTATTCCTTTCGCAGTCCTGATCTTAATTCTGATGGTGCGACCTTACGGTCTTTTTGGTCAGGAAATTATTGAGCGAGTGTAAATAGCTCACGCATCACTCATCACCTTTCACAAAGGCATAAAACCAACAAATCAACCATCCAATTCAGCATCAATTGTGAGACCTAAATAGGTAAACTCTATGAACTCTGGCATCTTTCACTCCACATACAAAGCAGATATGGGACTGCGTCACACCTATCTCGAAAAGGCACGCTGGGTCATCTTTGCCATTTTTCTTCTGGCATTCCCCTTCTTTGCTAATCGCTATTATTTGACCCTCGCCAACACGATCGGAATCGCCACTATCGGCGCAATCGGGTTGAATATCCTTGTGGGCTATACAGGGCAGATCAGCTTGGGACAAGGCGGATTTATGGCAGTCGGTGCCTATACCGCCGCAATTCTCACAATCAATATGGGAATGCCCTGGTGGGCGTCCACGCTTGTGGCTTGCGTGGTGACAGCGATCGTGGGTGCGTTATTTGGCATCCCTTCTCTACGCTTAAAAGGGCTTTATCTGGCTATCGCTACCCTGGCTTCTCAGGAAATCATCATTTGGATCGTCACCCACTGGGATGCGGTTACCGGTGGTGTGGATGCCCTCGTTGTTCCCGCACCGATGCTTTTTGGCATCACAATGAGTTCAGATTTCAATTTCTATTGGTTGGTTTGGGCATTGGCTGGTGTCACCGCTTTGCTAACGGCAAATCTCTTCCGCACACATATTGGGCGAGCTTTTGTCGCCATCCGTGACCAGGATATTGCCGCCGAAGTAATGGGTATTAATCTTTTCAAATATAAATTACTCTCCTTCGCTGTTTCCTCTTTCTTTGTAGGGATGGCCGGTGCGCTCACGGCTCATTATCGCAGTATTGTGACATGGGAACGTTTTACCGTAGATATTTCTGTTCTCTACTTGGCGATGATCATCATCGGCGGGTTGGGATCGGTACGAGGCGCTTTCTTTGGCGCGACCTTTATTACTCTGCTCCCCGCTACGTTGACCAATCTCGGACGTTCTCTAAAATCGACTTTCCCCGTTGTTGACTCTATTTTGCCCTTTATCCAGCAGGCAGCTTTTGGCCTGGTAATTATCTTGTTTTTGGTCTTTGAGCCGGAGGGCATCAATAAGATGTGGAAAGATATTAAAGATTATTTCAGGTTGTGGCCTTTTAGTTATTAGAGATAGGACTTACGCACAATACATCTTTCCTGACAGCAATGCTTTGCGTTGCGGCTTGATAGATCGTCCCAACGCAGAGCATTGGGACAAGGATTGTGAAAAATGCGTAAGTCCTAAGAGAGTATTGCGCAAAAATACAAAATACGTTTTACGCAATATGGTTTAGTGAAACAGGGTTCATTTTCAAGACCACGTAGATTAAACAGAACCCAGTTCAAAATAAGGGCGGCTCCGTCCTTCATCCTATGTGAGGTAAAAAATGTTTGTACGCGATTATATGACCAAAGATCCGCTTAGCATTAGTCCAAAAACGACTTATCCAGATGCTATCCGCTTAATGCGCGAGCATAAAATTCGGCGTTTGCCGGTGGTAAAAAAGGGGAAGTTGATCGGCGTTGTGGTGGAGAAGGATTTGCTTTCTAACCAGCCTTCTCCAGCGACGACACTCAGCATTCACGAAATGTATAGCCTTTTAGAAAATCTAAAAGTAAAACAGATGATGAGCAGCCCCGTTTTTACGGCGACAGTTAATTGCCCAATGGAAGCGGCAGCAGGGATCATGATCAAAAACAAAATTGGCTGTCTGCCGGTAATGGATGGGAACGATTTGGTCGGCATCATCACCGAGACGGATATTTTCAAAGCCTTTGTAAGCGTGCTTGGCGGCTACGCAGAGGGGATCCGTTTGACGGTAGATTTGCCAGACGAGGTAGGAAAGTTGGCAGAAGTTGCCAAACTGATCGCCGAGGCAAATGGCAATATCCTTGCTGTGACTACGACAAATATCAACCAAGATGAAAATAGCGAAGTGACCATTAAAGAAACAGGTGCCGATGCCAAAGCATTGAAGAAATTACTGGACAAAGCAGATATATCGGTTGTTGATTTACGTACTAATGTTGACTATTCTCCCAAAAAATTTGGAAAATAGTTGATATAGTTCGACCTTTTTTATTCATTTCTAACCAAAGGAGAAAAGAAATGTCCCGTAAAACCATGTACACCTTATTTGCAGCTTTTATTTTGGCAGCGATGATGCTTACAGCCTGTGGCGGTGGAGGAGCTGCCACAGATGAGACCATTAAGGTCGGTGCTATTCACGATCTAACCGGCCCTACATCTGATGTAGGGACCCCCTTATGCAGAAGGAATCAAGGGCTATGTTGCTTGGCGCAATGCCAATGGCGGTATTGAAGGCAGGCAGATCGAGTTGATCTCAGCAGATTATGCTTATAAAGTCGATCAGGCTGAATTGCTCTACACTCAATATACACAAGAAGGCGCTGTTGTCTTCCAAGGCTGGGGCACTGGTGATACTGAAGCGTTACGTGGCAAAGTTGCTGCCGACCAAATTCCTTTCATGTCTGCTTCCTACTCAGCTGGCCTTTTGGATATGGAAGAAGCTCCCTATAACTTCCTTGTTGGTACTTCCTACTCTGACCAGGCAATTATTGCTATTCGTTGGGCAATAGACGATTGGGCAGCCGCAGGCAATGATGGTGCACCTTCTGTTGCGATCATCCATCATGATAGCCCCTTCGGGCAATCCCCGGTTGAAGATGCATCCGCTTATGCAGAGGCAAATGGCGTTGCTTTCACTAGCCTTGCCATGCCCAAAGCAACTGACTTTGTTGCAGAATTGGCTCAAATGCAGCAATTCGGCGCAAATTACGTCATCATTCACACTGTGTCCAGCCCCGCTGCTGTGCTCGTAAAAGATGCTGCCAGCCAAGGCTTAATGGATGAAATGCAATTCATTAACATGAACTGGTGTGCAGATGAAGGCTTTGTTGAACTCGCTGGCGACGCTGCTGAAGGCGTTGTGGGCACGATCCCCTTCACCCCACCCAGTTCCCCTGTTGCCGGTCATGAAGATGCGGCTGCCTGGTTAAAAGAAAATGGCGGCGATCTTGATGAGATCGGTCTCCACTACACCCAAGGTTGGTGGACAATGGCAACCATGGCTGAAGGTATTGAAATTGTTGTGAAGAACGGCGACGAACTCACCGGTGCTAATATCAAAGCTGCTCTCGAAACTTTGAGCAACTTCGATACCGGCGGCGTAACTTCCCCGCTAACATTCACATCTTCCAGCCATCGTGGTAATAACGCATTGCGTCTCTATCAAGTTGAAGGCGGTGTTTGGAACTCCATCAGCGATTTCATTTCTGCTGAATAAATTAGATACTAGATAATTAGAGATGATTAGGGAGTAGGTAAAAATCTGCTCCCTAATCATCAAACTGAAGCCTGACTCTTCACTGAATACTGAATACTGAATACTGGATTTTCCTATGCTCTCATTAAATAATATCGAAGTCATTTATAACGACGTTATTCTCGTCCTGAAAGGCATGTCAATGAAAGTGCCCGAAGGCAAAATTGTAGGACTGCTCGGCTCAAACGGCGCAGGAAAATCTACGACCCTAAAAGCCATCTCCGGATTACTAAAGCCAGAAGACGGCGAAGTGACCGACGGTAGTATCGTCTTTAAAGACAAAGAGATCCATCATCAAGACGCAGAAGATACCGTACGAGCTGGCATCTTTCAGGTCATGGAAGGCCGCCGTGTCTTCGAGCATCTCACCACCGAAGAAAACCTCATCGCAGGCGGATACACCCGTCCTGACAGCGGGCAAGTTCGACCCTTTTTATTCATTTCTACCCAAAGGAGAAAAGAAATGTCCCGTAAAACCATGTACACCTTATTTGCAGCCTTTATTTTGGCAGCGATGATGCTTACAGCCTGTGGCGGTGGAGGAGCTGCCGTAGATGAGACCATCAAGGTCGGTGCTATTCATGATCTAACAGGCCCCACATCTGATGTAGGAACCCCCTACGCAGAAGGAATCAAAGGCTACGTTGCCTGGCGTAACGCTAATGGCGGTATTGAAGGCATGCAAATCGAGTTGATCTCAGCTGACTATGCTTATAAAGTCGATCAGGCTGAATTGCTCTACACCCAATATACACAAGAAGGTGCTGTTGTCTTCCAAGGCTGGGGCACTGGTGATACCGAAGCGTTGCGTGGCAAAGTTGCTGCCGACCAAATTCCTTTCATGTCTGCTTCCTACTCAGCTGGCCTTTTGGATATGGAAGAAGCTCCCTACAACTTCTTGGTTGGTACTTCCTACTCTGACCAGGCAATTATTGCGCTTCGTTGGGCAATAGACGATTGGGCAGCCGCAGGCAATGATGGTGCGCCTTCCGTTGCAATTACTCACCATGATAGTCCCTTCGGGCAATCCCCGGTTGAAGATGCAGCTGCTTACGCAGAAGCCAATGGTGTTGAATTCATGAGCCTCCCCATGCCCGGCGGCGTGACCGACTATGTTGCTGAATTGGCGCAGATGCAGCAATTTGGTGCGAACTACATCATCATCCATACTGTTTCCAGCCCCGCAGCAATCATGATTAAAGATGCTGCCAGCCAGGGTCTTGATACACAATTTGTCTGCCTGAATTGGTGTGCCGATGAAGGTATGGTCGAATTGGCTGGCGACGCTGCTGAAGGCGTTGTGGGCGCGATCCCCTTCACTCCGCCCAGTTCCCCCGTTTCTGGTCATGAAGATGCAGCTGCCTGGCTGAAAGAAAATGGCGGCGATCTTGATGAGATCGGTCTCCACTACACCCAGGGTTGGTGGACAATGGCAACCATGGCTGAAGGTATTGAAATTGTTGTGAAAAACGGCGATGAGCTCACCGGTGCCAACATCAAAGCTGCTCTCGAAACTTTGAGCAACTTCGATACCGGCGGCGTAACTTCCCCACTGACATTCACATCTTCTAGCCACCGTGGTAATAACGCTTTGCGTCTCTATCAAGTTGAAGGCGGCGTTTGGAACTCCATCAGCGATTTCATTTCTGCTGAATAAACTAGATACTAGATAATTAGAGATGATTAGGGAGTAGATGATAGATGAAAACCTGCTCCCTAATCATCAACTGAAGCCCGACTGTTCACTGAATACTGTATACTGGATTTCCCTATGCTCTCATTAAATAATATCGAAGTCATTTATAACGACGTTATTCTCGTTCTGAAAGGCATGTCTATGGAAGTGCCCGAAGGCAAAATTGTAGGACTGCTCGGCTCAAACGGCGCAGGAAAATCTACGACCCTAAAAGCCATCTCCGGATTACTAAAGCCAGAAGACGGCGAAGTGACCGACGGCAGTATTGTCTTTAAAGACAAAGAGATCCATCATCAAGATGCAGAAGATACCGTGCGAGCTGGCATCTTTCAGGTCATGGAAGGCCGTCGTGTCTTCGAGCACCTCACCACCGAAGAAAACCTCATCGCAGGCGGATACACCCGTCCTGACAGCGGGCAGGTTCGTCCCGACCTTGAAATGGTCTACGACTTTTTCCCCCGTCTCAAGGAACGCTATAACCAGACCGCGGGCTATCTCTCTGGCGGCGAACAGCAAATGCTCGCCATCGGGCGCGCCCTCATGGCAAAACCACAGCTAATGATGCTTGACGAACCTTCTCTCGGTCTTGCCCCGCTCCTCGTGCAGGAAATTTTCGACATCATCGAACGCATTAACAAAGAGCAAGGCACCACCATTCTTCTCGTCGAACAAAATGCCAATCTTGCACTTGGCGTTGCCCATTATGCCTATATCATGGAGAGCGGTCGCATCGTTCTCGATGGCTACCCAGATGACCTCCGCGCCAATGCCGACGTGCGCGAATTCTATCTCGGTCTCACCGAGGTCGGCAGCCGCAAATCCTACCGAGATGTAAAACACTACAAACGCCGCAAACGCTGGCTTTCATAAAAAAAAAAGAAAATGAATTTACGAGGAGCATCTTTTTGCGACGTGGCAGTCTCACAGAATTTAGGATTGCTTCGTCGTAAGAGCATACTCCTCGCAAATTCATTAAAGTAGGATAGGAGATTAAGTTATGGATATGGATATTGCCCCTCTTATCAAACATTTTGCCGAAAACGCACCGGGATTCGCCGAGCGCATCCGTGAATCTGGGCTGGATACCGATAAACTGAACTCGGTCGAGTCCCTTAACAGCCTCCCCATAATCCGCAAAGATGATCTGGCAGACCTTCAGGCAGCCTCCCCACCCTTTGGCGGATTCCTGGCCTGCGACCCCAGCGAACTCAAACGCATCTATCAATCTCCAGGTCCTATCTATGATCCCGAACCCCGCGTAGCCGACTATTGGCGCTGGGAATCAGCCATGCGCGCCGCAGGCTTTGGAGAATATGATGTCGTCCTGAATGCATTTGGTTATCATCTCACTCCTGCTGGCGCAATGTTTGAAGAAGGTCTTCTTGCGGCAGGCTGCGCCGTCATCCCCGGTGGCATTGGTAATCAGGAACAGCAGATACAGGCGATGCACACTCTTGGGGTAACATGTTATCTCGGTCTTCCATCCTATCTAAAAGCCCTTCTTGATAAAGCTGACGAAATGGGCGTGACATTAAAGGTTAATAAAGCCTTTGTCGTTGCCGAGCCATTGCCCCCTTCCCTGCGAGCAGAATTGATCGCTCGCGGCGTAACCACTGTCCGTCAAGGCTATGGCACAGCCGAATGCGGCAATCTCGGTTACGAATGTGAAAAAGAAGAGGGTTGGCATCTTCCCACCGATGCGATCATCCAGGTTTGCGATATTAACAGTGGGCAGCCTCTCCCTGCTGGAGAGACAGGCGAAGTCGTCGTAACACTCTTTGCCAAAGAATACGCCATCATCCGTTTCGGGACAGGTGATCTTTCTGCCGTTCATCCTGAAAAATGTTCATGTGGGCTAGATACGCCTCGGCTGATGGGCTGGCTGGGACGAGTAGGTGATGCCGTTAAAGTACGCGGCATGTTTTTGCATCCACGCCAATTAAACGGGTTGATGTCTCAGTTTGGGGAAGTGGAAAAATGGCAGGCGCAGGTATCACGCTCGGATCACAAGGACAAGTTGACGTTAAGAGTGTCCCCATCTTCTTCATCCGATATTGAAACGCTCCCAGAACGACTATCCTCTGCGGCGCGGGAGAATATCAAATTCCGCATAGAAGTTGAATTGGTCGGTGCAGACGAAATCGCCGATGACGCGCCACCCATTGAAGATTTGCGTAGTTGGGATTAGCCTAATTATCCTTATCCCAACGCTCTTCGCTTTAATGCTGTGTTTCTCGTCCGAGCGTCATGAGGGCGAGAGTTAGACTTTCGCCGCCTTCGTCGAGATGAGCTGCGCTGACCTTCTCATAAGTATCGAGTGTGGTGCCTGCGGTTAAGTCCCAACCTTCCCAGAGCAGACCGATACGGGGAGCATCGTCGCCGTTGTTCAGGGATGCGCCGTTATCAAAAACAATGCTGATGTCCACGCGTTCGCCGGTACGCTCTGTGGGGGTCCTCATCCGTTTGGCAGCATCTTCAAAAATATTCGCCAAGCGTAGACTGCCGCCAACCGACAAGAGGAGTTGATTCCCTTCCTTAGCACCGAGCCCGCGCAAATCCACGATCGTTTCGACTTCGTAGGCAGATGAAAATCCTGTTTTTGCGCTCAAGAATTTCTCCACATCCGTCTGTACATATTCGCCTCCTTCCAATCCTTCACCGCTATAGGCAACAAAAAGGAAGGTTTTATAGGGCTGGTATCCGCTCTCCTGCATGGTGCGGATGAGCTCAAGCATCATCCCCACACCCGAGGCATTATCGTTCGCACCAACGGGAATTTGCCCATCAGGCAATAAGGGCGGCTGGTCATATTGAGCAAAGACAACGATCATCTTGTCGTCAAATTGCCCTTCGCCAGCAACTCCCGCTGTACCGGGCATATAACCGATCACATGCTTCGCTTCAACATTTTCGTGAATTTCCCCTTCGATTTTCATACGCAAATTCGTGTCAATTTCAAAATCAAAGATCTCATCCTGCCCCAAATCATCGCTCAGGTGCCGCAGCTCCGTCACGTTATAACCACTTTCAGCCAGCAGGCGGTTTGCCATTTCCTCGCTGATCCACATTGTGGGAATATCTGCGCCCTCTTCACGATTTGTACCAAACATGATCCAAATAGGATCGCGCGCAGAAAGGGTATAACGCTCTTTCAATCGTTTTTCGTCATCGGTGACGATCAAAACACCGGCTTTGGATACATCAGCCAGTTCATTAGCAGCTTCTTCCGAAAGAACGAGTAAAATTTCACCTCCGTAATCTACGCCGCGCAAAGCCGGGATATTCGGGCCAAACCAAGTACCAAGGTTAAGCAGCTCTCCTGTCGCAACAAAGCGGACACTGCCTTCAACGTCACCTAAATTGCGATAATAGCCAGGCCCATATTCCACATAATCTTCCCGATAGAGGGGCGCTGCCTTGCCGTCGTCTACTTCAAACACAGGGATGCTGGTTAAGGTTTCAAAAGAGCGTGAACGGGTTTGAAAAAACGTAGCTTTTTCGCCCGCCGGTTGAATGCCTAAATTTTTAAATTCGGATGCGATATAGTCTGCGGCCAGATCCATTCCTCCGCTTCCCAACGCTCTCCCATCGAAAACGGGATTCGTGAGAACCGCAACGTGACCCAAGGCTTGCTCGCCGTCAAATTGGCTTGCCTGCTGCTGATAAAAAACAATATCACCCGTGCTACCACGCAACCAAAAGAAAGCCGTGACCGCCAAAGCAGAAGCAAGGAAGGTGTAACGATTAGCGAAAAGCCGCGTTACTTCAACACCAACGCGCTCGATAAGGCGACGAATGCCTTCACCAAAAAGGTTAAAGCCCATAATAGAGATAAAAAATGCGCCAGCGGGGTAGATCGCCATCCAGGGATAGGAGCGCGTATAGGTGCGCAGGTTGCTGAGCATCGCGCCCCATTCGGGGACATCCGAATAATGGAAAGGTGCGCCTGCAATATCAAGCTCTGCAAATGCGCCGCCACCGATAAAGATGCCAATAAAGCCCAATTCGCCGAGCAACATCAAAACCGCGCCCATCTCAAGTACGATGATCGAAACCAGGGAAGGAATCAAATTAGGCAGCACGTGCCGCCAGATAATACGCGGAGAGCGTGCCCCCAAGGCAACAGCACTCTCGATAAAAAGCTTTGGGTGGATCATCATTACTTCGCCGCGCACAAATTGCATGATCTCCCCCCAGCCCACAAATCCCAGTGCGATAACAAAGGGATCAATACCTCGTCGAATACCAAAAGCCAGCACCAGGATCATCGCCAGCAACAAAGTGGGGAAGGCAGCAATGATCTCTGCGAATCCGACGATAATACGATCTATTCTGCTACCGGCAAGCCATCCGGCAATTGCACCGAGCAAGAAGCCGACAAAAATACGTGCCAGAACAACAGCAGTTGCCAAAAAGAGCGTTTGTTGCGCACCGGAAAGCACCAAACTCATCATATCGCGCCCAAGCATATCCGTTCCCCAAGGATGGGTTTCGCTCGGCTCAAAAGGCGGGACAGAAAAATTGCCATCTTCGATGACCAAGCCCTGTGTTGTATAGGGGCTATGCGGAGAGAGTTGAGGACCAAAAACAATAACAAGAAATAGCGAAAGAAGAATGACGCCGCCGACCATAAAAGGGATATTCCCCAGCGTTCCTTGTATCCACGCGCGTTTCCTGCCTTTGGTGCGATCACTTTTCAACTCAGGTAATGCAGCAGTTTCAGATTCAGCAGCGTCCAGCTTTTCCTTTACCAATTGGGTAAAAGGGCTGCCAGAATCTCTTTCTTTATCTTTCGATCTCTGCTTAAAGCCATCGCGCAAATCTCGAAGCCATTGAAGCAAGCCCTTATTTCCTTCTCTGTAAACACCGCGAGCAGCGTCTGCCAAACGTGGGTCTATAAGGTGATAGAGAATATCCAGAACGATATTGACGAAGATCACTAACGCGCCTAAAGAAAGCGCCAAAATGATCGTTAGATTATCATCACGCTGAGAGATAGCTTTTAACAAGGTAAATCCGATGCCCGACCAGCCGAAGAAAAATTCAACAACAGGCAAAGAACTCAATGAAAAGCGCAAAGATAGTGCAACGGTCGTGAGAATGGAAATAGCAGCATTCCGAAAGACATGCACTCCCGTAACAACGCGCTGACGCAACCCTTTGCTATGCGCCGTGCGGACATAATCTTGCAAGAGAATTTCTTCGATGGTTACAAAAGTAACACGGCTAATCTGCGCCAGAGGGCGGGCAGCAAGCACGAGCGCAGGCAGAATCATCCGTTTATCCCAGCCCAAACCGCCAACAGGAAGGAATTCCGAGCCGGTTGCCTGCGAAATTTTTATCACAGCAATTTGAAGGAGCATTGCCATAAAGAAGCTCGGGACAGAGATGCCAATGATCGAAAGCATTATCATCAAAAGAGAACGCCCTGATCTTTTCCCCGCCGCCAAAACCCCAAGTATCACCCCAAATACTGTTGCCACAAGCAAAGAAACTGCCAATAAACCAAAGCTACGAAGGATAAGCTCTGGGGCAAGTTCTATTACTGGCTCGGGTAAGAGAGAGAAACCACCTGCTGTGGTCTCGCCAAAATCTCCCTGTATCGCTTTCCCCCCATAGGCAATGGATTTACGCAATGCTTCTGGCATGGCATTTTCCAGGGGAACACCGCGCGCCATATCCAATCCCATGAAGCTCAGGAAAAGAATAAAGCCCAAAATAAGCACGCCAAATAGCAGGCGCTGTCCAAGCGCCAGAAAAATGCTCTTCTTCATTGTTTGTGTTTTGCTCATAGTTTTTTGTTTTGTTTTTTTGAAAACGTCCCTCGTCGCCCCCCTGCTCCTTGCTCCACTCGGAGCTTCCCCCCAAATGCTTCGCATTTAGGGGGAAAAGAGAGATTAGTACGCACCCAGGAAATTCACGCCATAAATAGCTAATGTGAGCAGCATATCAACCAGTGCAGTTACAAAATAGTAACGCAAAGTCGAGGGCACACCCTTTCCGCGTCGGCGGAATCTTTCAGAAAAGAAAATTGCAATAGCAAAAATGATCAGGGGGACAATAATACGCAAGGGCGTTCCCCACCCGTCAGCAATATCGATCCAAGCTGAGAAAGGGGTATAGTCCACAAAGGTCGGGAAAATCAGAATTTTTGAACCTTGATATAAGATCAGAGAAACCGCCAAAACAATTTGAGAAGATCTGAAACTGACATTTTCATCATTTTTTACCAGCCGCCAAATAACAACGAGCACCAAACCCGGGAAAAGCCAGGGGAACGCCAGCGGGAAAAGCAAAATGCCAGTGAGACTCTCCAGTCCACCTGCCAAGATAAGGGTGGAAGCGTCCCGCAGCGTTGGGCGGTCAATAATCGCTCGGGTTTCGGCATCCATTGTTGTATAGTAAATCGCCTCTTCGTCAAATCCCTCCCGCCAGACCAAGTGGAGATTGCCATCACCATCTGCTGCCAAAACCGGGTCACCTGAAATTTCTTGTGTTTTCGTTGCAAAGCTATAGCCCTTATAAATGCCATTTTCCAAAAAGACAACAGCGATCTGAACATAGCCATCCAAACGATGTTCCTGCTG
>Ga0233441_1002141_pt1 | contig 15228 bp, 12 predicted proteins | sample SI_123_September_4_FD_182781 | JGI IMG/M metagenome (GOLD analysis project Ga0233441, IMG submission 182781) | Seawater microbial communities from Saanich Inlet, British Columbia, Canada - SI_123_September2016_135_MG | ecosystem: Environmental > Aquatic > Marine > Inlet | place: Canada: British...
AAATAGGGTGTTTCAATGATATAGGGGTCACCTTCAGGCACGGCGACAAGGACATTTTCAGTACTCTTTTCATCAAGATTGATCTCGCTGGCTAAAACAGTTGCCACCTTAGCGGGATCATCAAACTGAGTAATCTCTACATTATATGAACCTAAGAGGATAAAGCCTGCAGTGAATGAAAAGGCGAATCCAGCAATGGCCAGTGCGGCATATTGCCAGCCTTTTTGCTTCTTCATCACCTTCATGGCCTGCATCTTCAGCAAATTCAAGGCGCCGAGGAACATGGCAAAACTTGCCAGGATATCGAACCATTGAGTTGCATCATCATCCACAAATGATTTGATAGTGGGTTCTTCCACAAACCAGCCAAACAGAGTCAAGAACCCGATGGTCGCTGCTATGGCTATTGGTAATTGTCGTTTCATAAACATGATCTATCTCCTACTGGACTGTCAGATAAGCCAGGAAGTCCCAAGAGGTCCAACCCAGATCATGAAAAAAGTTTAAGATTGTTCCCAGGATCATCACCGAAATGGCCAGTATCTTGAGGTAGTCCTGGCCCTTAACCCCACCGATCAATTCCGGTTCCTGTGACAAATAGGCACTGGCAGCAAAAAACTCTTCACCAATGAGTGTGTAATCACAAGCGGTAACAAAGAAGGGAATCTGGGAAGGAGAAGCCGTTCCAGCTATCTGAATAGCTCCAATGGAGTTACCCGTTTCAGCGAGGAGCAATGATTCGGCGTAAAATTTTCCCATATACAAACAAGCAGCAGGCTTTTCTCGGAGCATAATTCCGTTTACACCAGCCGCGTAGGCGAATTGGTCATCCGTGAGGTAATGGACCATGTCATCATGGAATAGATCTGGACGACCTTCTATGAGATAGGATTCACGACAGGATTCACGAGCCGCTTTCATAACGATTGCACGTGATACGGGAACATTCAGGCTGGTTTCATAGCGAGCTGTCATCTTAGCCACATGACCAAGCACTACAACACCTGCTACAGTTTCCACCTGATCCATATCCATAATCCCTGGAACATAGAGTACCGGTTTCCCCATTTCGGTGGAACGACCAACAGCTTCTTCCACGGCTTTGAGACCAGGAATAGTACGCAGGAATATCTTCTCACCTCGTTTTGCCATGCGAGTCGAATAGATCAACACGCCTCCGACAATAAGGATTGACCAAAACATGACACTGCGTTCAGAGACAAAATATGGATGTCCCGCAAACCAGTAAATCATGAATAGTACGAAGATGATGCCGGCAACAGACCAGAATTGTTTATCTTTCACTGTGCTTCTCCGTTTGTTTGTTTTTATGTTCTTCTTCCAGTTGTTCAAGTCTTGAGATCAGTAATTCGACATTACTCGGTTCTTCAAACAACTCGGCAGCTTTATAATACCCATCAGCCTTGATAAAGGCGCTCACAACAGGTCCAAAAAATATCATGGTATGGCTACCTAACAAAGCTAAAGGTTTAACCATTTCCAGGGTAAAGACAGCGGCAGTAATAAACCCACTATCATAGATTCGTTTAGCTATACGCTCAATGAAGGCTTGATCCGCAGTGGACAAACCTTCTTCACCCGGCTTTTCTAATTCTTTAATCAGGTTGAATCACTTCTTCTTTTAAATTCAATTTCGTCTACTTAAACCAGTTTTCAGGTGAGCGGAGCGAACCCAAACTGGTTTCTGAAACTTGTTTGATCTCCCTATTGGTCGATTGAAAACAAGTATCGTGATTAATCAGTTTCGACCATCTCCAGGTTAGCTCGTGGAATAACCATGACATTTTCATCAATCTTGATCTCAGCTACCCGTACCATTGTCTCAGATTCCATCTTCTGTAATTCCGGTGGTAGTGAGACTACGGTTCCAATTCTACCAAAATAGGGTGCTCTAATTACACGAACCAGACTTCCTGGTTGAATACCCTCATTGATCTGGACAGCATGAACATCTCCTTTGATGTCTTCTGGATTCAAAGGAATAACTATTTCAGGACGAATAACACCGGCTCTAATCTGAGTAGCGCCATTAATAGAGGTAAATTTTCCATGATGCCGCTTAAGCAGATCAAAGGTACGCGATCCCATGCGAATTTCACCGTATCCTTCAGTAAGAACCAGTGAAGTTACCAGATCCTCTGAACCAGTAATAGCAACACCTAGCGTATAACCCAGGATCTCTTCCAGATCAAAATAGTTGAAACCACCAACCACTACACCGGCAACTTTCATACTGAGGGCTTTTTTATAAGCAGCCAGACTGATAAATGATCCACCAACCAACACCTTGCCCGCGTGCTCCGGTTTGATCATATCTGCAGTAAGCTCATCCTCGCGGCCTTCAGCCACAACTGCCAGCTCTCCCCTGCTCTCACCACCAATTCCAAAAATGCCCTGGATAAAAACGGCTTCGGTTTCGATAATAACACCCTCTTCAGGAATAACCTCAGCTACCGTTCCGCGGATGTAGGCATCTATCTCAACAGGAATAGGCGCATCCCTTAGGACAACTTGACCCGTAATTGAGGATATGGACTCCAGTGTGCAAGCGATGGGTGCCATGACATTGGATTTAAAAAATCCAAAGAGACCCTTGGTTTCAGCAATCAATTCACCCTTCGAAAACGTTGAACCGATGGCTTTTGTCATCACTTCTTCAACATCTGTGGGATCAATGTTCAATAGATTACCCACGTTCAACATCTGCACATTACCCGGCAGGTGGGTGCGTGCTACGATATCGTCAGGGGTGACAGAAGCCCTGGCTTCAACCATTACATCCCCTTTCAAGGGTAATATTCTATCTTTTCTGACTTTGGATTCGTGTAGGACTTTTAGTCCGGGAGTATACGAATGGGCCATGATCTATGCTCCTCCCAGTAATTCAGTGTCCGGATATTCATTGGTAGCCTTGGACCACTTATTCAAATTTTCAATTCGTTTTGATTTCTCAGTGCTGAGTTCAAAGGGACGTCCTCGGCCGTCAAAGATCAATCCAACCGTGCCACCGAAAATTTCTGTTTCAAGTGCTTCACCCTTGTCTTTACCGATTGACATGGTTTTGGCTGGGGTCAGTTTGGTTTTGATAGCCTGATAAGGTGCTGGAATAACAATAATTTCACCTGTTTTCAATTCTACAACCTTTTTGCCTTCACCAGGAAGCTCGAATTCAGCGGTCAAAATCACCGTTCCAGGTTTTGGCTTACCGATTGGAGCAATGCAGGTACCTAGACGGATTAAGCAATCTTTTTCAAATACTTCAACCGCGGCCTCGCGGGCATCCTCAGCCATTTCAGCATTTTCGATATTTGCCATGACGCCCAATTGTGGCATCATAAAGATTGAATCCACTGCCAGCTGTGTAATACCCTCAGGGACGAACGCATCAACCATCATGCGCATGGCCTGTTCCCTACGGGGGGCGTGCGATAACACACCACCGGAACCAACCAGGAGATCCAAGTCCATCATGTCAACCAGTGTTTCGCCTGAACCGGATTGATCAAAGGCATCAGAAATGGTTCGTTGTGATTGAACACCTTTCAGGCTTACAGCAAAGGATTTGTGTTGTATAAAGGAAAGCCTCAACGCCTCACGGGCAATGGCTTGTTCAATGATTAATTCTTCAAGTGATTGGGGAACCGTTGTGGGTCTGATCATCTTGTTACCAATACGGTTCGTAAGCGTTCCTTCATCAATATCAATCGGTACCCAACGTAGAACATTCTCTAGAGTAGCTTCTGCTAATACATTACAAACTGAATAGCTCATACCCAGGTTGGCACTTACTGTACGATTAAATTGTCCTTGAAAGACAGAAAAGATATCTGTGGTTGCCCCACCAATATCAACACCAACAACCGAAATATTCTCCTTACGAGCAACCATTTCGATCAGGGAGCCAACAGCTCCAGGAGTAGGCATAATGGGCGCATCCGTCCAGGACATCAATTTCTTGTAACCCGGTGCCTGAGCCATGACATGCTCCATAAAGAGATCATGGATCTTGTCTCGGGCTGGTCCCAGGTTTTCAACTTCCAGAACGGGTCGGATATTTTCAATGAGATCCAGATCCGTAATCTCGCCCAGAGTTTCAGAAATATTGTCCTGTGCCTTTTTATTACCGGCATAGATGACAGGTAGCTTGTAATTCTGACCAAGACGTGGTTTGGGATTCGCAGCAGCCAGAATTTCAGCTAATTCTACAACGTGGGATACCGTACCCCCATCAATTCCACCAGACAACAATATCATATCTGGACGAAGTTGACGAATACGTTCAATTTTCTGGTGAGGCAGGCGGCCATCATTGGAAGCCAGCACATCCATCACAATGGAACCAGCACCCAGGGCAGCACGCTCGGCACTCTCACCTGTCATTGCCTTCACAACACCAGCAACCATCATCTGAAGACCACCACCCGCTGATGAGGTAGACACATACACATCTACACCTGTGTTGTCATCTTTCATCGGGTGTATAATCTGATCACCATCAAGAATCTTCAGACCAGAAAGTTCTTCAACTTCCATAATGGCATTGAGAACACCTTTTGTCACATCTTCAAAAGGGGCTTCAACCGTTGTGGGTGCTTCCCCTCTCGTCTTTAAGCGATATCCCTGATCGGTTAATTCAATCAGAATAGCTTTGGTTGTGGTCGAACCACAATCTGTTGCCAGAATAGTTTTAAGTTTCTTACCAGCCACTATTTCGGTCCTTCATTTAAGTTTTTCACTCCTTCTGTGGAGTTTTTTTATTGTTTCAGGCGAGGATCCAGCGCATCGCGCAAGCCTTCACCTACAAGATTGTATACAGTTACAGTAATAAAAATTGCCAATCCTGGAAATGTTGTCAACCACCAGCCCGTAGGCAGTGTATCTCGGGCACTACTCAGTAATGAGCCCCAGGTTGCCTGCTCTGGAGGTGCACCAAAACCGAGAAAACTTAAGCCAGATTCGATGAGTATGGCAGCTGCAACTCCAAAAGTTGCCGTCACGAGAACTGGTGTCAACGTGTTGGGAAGTACGTGTCTGAAAATAGTGCGAAAGTCCCTGTAACCCAGTGCTTTAGCCGCAACCACATAATCCTCATTCTTAACTTTCAAAAATTCGCCACGCGTAAAGCGAGCAACCCCCGTCCAGCCAGTCAATCCCAAAATGATCATGATGTTAACGATGGACTGTGTCTCCATCACTGCAACAATCGTAATGATAAGAAACATTCGGGGAAAGGTAATCATTATTTCAATCATTCTCTGGATGATAATGTCAATCACCCCGCCATAGAATCCTGCCAGCGCCCCCAGAATCACACCAATGAATACGTAGATCGCCACAGCTACAAATCCCACCAGTAAACTTACTCTGGCACCATGAATCATCTGGGACAACACATCCCTTCCCAATTCATCGGTTCCAAAAACATGTGCTCGGCTGGGTGGTTGAAGTTTTACCTTTAGATTGTACTCAGTTGAAGAATACGGAATAACAGGGTATATGGCCCAATCCCCTTCTGCATACTTTTCCTCGAGGATCTTGAACTGTTGACTTTTAAAGGCGTCCTGCCAATTCATCCCTAACCACTTCACACCATATTCTCTAAAAACCGGGAAGTAGGTACTCCCCTGATACTTCATCACAATAGGTTTGTCATTTGCCAGAAAATCAGCAAAGATAAATATAAATAATAACACGTATATGATATGCAAAGAGATTACGGCCAATTTGTTCTTCCGAAACTGAGAGCCCACAATCTGACTGTAGGTACGAGCTGGTGCCATCTCTGACATTAGCGTTTCTCCTCGAAAGTAATACGGGGGTCAACCACAGCGTATAGTAGATCTGAAAGTAATATCCCGGACAGGGTCAGCATGGCTGAAATGGTTGTTACTGCCATAATAATGGGGTAGTCTCTGAATAGCACGGCGTTAAAACTAAGTTGTCCCATTCCCGGAATTGAAAAGATGGATTCAATGATAATTGAGCCCGAAATAGCCAGGGGTAATAGATTGGCCAACATAGTAATAATAGGAATCAATGAGTTTCTCAACGCATGTTTGTAAGTCACCACACGCTCGCTGAGACCCTTGGCACGGGCAGTTCTGATGTAGTCCTGACGAATCACCTCCAGCATGGATCCTCGCATGTAGCGAGAGAGCGCTGAGAATGAACCATAGGTCCAGATTATTAGTGGCAAGGCGACGTGGTGGCCCATATCCACAAGGTAATCCCAGGTACTCATATCCTCTGCCCCAAGGCTATGGAGTCCAGTTACTGGAAAGACATCCCAGAAATCACCGCCTCCAAAAAAGACAATAGCCATAGTGGCTACCCAGAAATTTGGGAGAGAATACAAAATGAACAAAATCACCGTGCTGACCTTATCCCCAGTTGAATACTGATGCGTCGCTGAGTAGATGCCCAGCGGTATGGCAATTAAATAGGCCAGGATAAATGATGTAAAAGTAAATATCAGTGAGACAGGCACACTTTCTTTAATATGATCCCAGACTGGACGATTATCCTTGATAGAATTCCCAAACTCCAACATCATCATATTGACCAGCCAACGCGGGTACTGGGCTTCAGTAAAAATCTTTTTGAATTTCTGGAAACCTGAGAACTGATAGGTGTCCTTTGCCGCACTCCTTACCACGCCTGTAGAGTCGGTGCCACCATACCACCAGTTCTGAATGTATTCCAGTTGCTTTTCCAGACTCATTTCAGCACTGATGCTCAGCTTCTGCTTAATAGTCAGTATCTCCAGCACAACAGTAGTCTCATCGGCAGTCAGATCATCTGATTCAAGCAGCCCTACTAAAAATGGGACGGCTACTTCATCGGCCTGCTTAAGGGGCTCTACAATATCATCATAGGCTCTTCCGCTAAGTGGCTGTCCCTCATGCAGATACTCCTGTATATCTACCCAGTTGTCTTCAATATTAAATATGACAAAATTGAGCAATAAGGGCTTATCCAGACCATAAATTTCTCTGGTTTGTTCAATCACCTGTTTGGCCAGATTTTGATCTGAAGACATGCCTGTCTGTTGATTCCCCATTTTAAAAGCTGTGGGATCACCAGGCGCAAGTTTGATAATGATGAAGGTGATGATAGATATCCCAAACAGGGTTGGGAATATCAGCAGGATTCGTTTGAGAAAATAGCGCCACATTATGAGGCCTCTCCTGCCAGTGAAGTGTTGCGCCACCAGCTATATAGCTTATATGCCGGACGAATCGGGATCCATTTCACACCATGGAATTCTTTCAAATAGGCACCTGGGTCACGCTGGTAAAACATAAAGGTGTAGGGTTGTTCTTCGTGGAATATTTCCTGAAGACGGAAATACATGGCATTTCTTTTTTCCTTGTCCAACTCAAACCGAGCCGTCTCGATTAGCGAATCTGCTTCAGCATGACGAAAGCCCATATAGTTTGATCCACGGTCCCCAATATTATCAGAATGCCAGATCTGATATGGATCAGCCTCAAGACCACCAATCCATAGCAAGGAGACCACATCAAATTGTCTATCTCGCAAATTTTCTACATAAACCGACCACTCTAACTGCCTGATATTCACAACAATACCAACTTTTCTTAGATCCTCTTTTAGCATGAGCGCCAGATATTTAGAACTTTTTGATCCAGCAGAGACTGAAAAGATAAAATCGAAGGGAATACCATCCTTATCTCGAATGCCATCTCCATCGTGGTCAATCCACCCTGCTTCTTCGATGGGCTCAACAGCGCGTTGAGGGTCATAAGGCCATCGTTCTATATCGTGGTTGTACTGCTCCCCATAAATGTAAAAAGGTCCAATGGTTGGTATCCCCATCCCATAAGACACATATTTGTTGTAAGATTCTCTGTCGATGAGCATGGTCATAGCCTGACGTACACGCTTATCACTGAAATAGGGTTTGTCATTGTTCCATCCGACGTAGCTGTAAGCAGGCACCACATAGCTGACTTTCTGGAATTTCTTAAGAAAGGCTGGCGTATTGGTTTGAGTGAAATACTGGACTGCCCGCATTCTGGGTATAAAATCAATCTCTCCCGCTTTCAAGGCAGTTAAGCGAGCCGTGGCATCTGATATTGATTTAACAATAACTTTGTCCAGATACGCACCTTCCTCAGAGTAACCCTTCAAAAAAGTAGAATCTGCATTCCAGTAATTGTCATTTCTAACATAGGAGATGTAGTCCCCTGTTATCCACTTATCAAATTTCCATGGACCAGAACCGATAATGGGTTCAGCTCCCTCCCCAACGGGTCTGCCCTGAGGGTGTGTATTGAATGCATCCGCAAATTCTTTAATGGCTGCTTCCTCACGTGTCACAGATGGATTTAACAAATCTGCCACGTTAAAGCGGTCCAGCAACCCTTCTGGATCCCAGATGTGTTTTGGAATGATATGAAAGCCGCCCAGAATTTCCTGGTTCCTGAAATAGGTTTCAGAACTGGTGATTATGAACTCATGAGAGCCATTTGTGCTGGCACTGACCACCTTCGAGAAAGAGCTTCGCATAGGTGCGCAATCAACAAAAGGATTCAGAACAGCCTTGATTGAAAACAAGACGTCATCCGCCGTAAGTGGCTGACCATCATGCCAGTACACGTTTTCTCTAATTTTAAATGTAAAGGTATATCCATCTTCGCTAATTGAAAAACTTTGGGCTAATGAGGGACGATCAAAACGCCATGTCTCATAATTGTAATCGAGGAGGGTTTCGTAGATATAATCCAGAACTCTGGTGGCAGCAGCAGACGTGGAGGTATAGGTATTGAGATGTTCAGGTTCCGCAGATTCAGCCAGGACCAGCGTTCCTCCCTCTCGGGGAGTCATATCAATGGGACTACTCTCGAAGACTGTCTCATCACCTGTGAGATCTACCCGGATTCCACCGGCATTGCCCAATTCATCATCAGCGATATACTCTTCTGGTCTCAGCCCAAGATTGGTAATGATAATGAGAATCAGCAGTATAGAAAATTGAATCAGGAAGGATTTTTTCATCTACAGGCCAACTACCAGAGTTAAATACAGGTAGCTCAGAGGAGCCGCAAAGAGAATAGAATCGAGGCGATCCCATGCTCCCCCATGTCCCGGTAAGAGATTTGATGAATCTTTGACACCCACATCCCGTTTTACCAGGGATTCAGCAAAATCTCCCAGTTGTCCTGCCACGCCCGTTATTGATCCCAGTATTAGCGCATCGGTGTAATCCAACCCAGGTAACCAGCCCACTCGAACTATAAGCATGAGAGCAATTAAGGAGCCGAGAAGACCAGATATAGATCCCTCCCAGCTTTTATTGGGGCTCACGCGTGGAAATATTTTGTGTTTACCTATGGCTGAACCAACAAAATATGCAAGCATATCACAGGACCAGACACCAATAAAAACGGTTAAAACCGCATACCCGCCAAGGTGCCCTCCCTGTCCTTCATATCCTAATTGCTGGAGCAGAATAAAGTATGACATGGCCATCCCAATGAAGATGGCAGCAAAAAAGGTCGAGGCGACGTTCTCCATCACATGGGGTTTTTTCCTAAACATTTCCCAGGTCATTAGTAAGAGAATGGAGACTATCAGGATAACACCCAGGTTTCCACCATTCCCTAACAGCTGATCTCCAACAAGGGCCAGATAGATAAGGTATCCTAACCAAACATTCGGCTCAGTCCCATTTGGTCGAGACATTCGATAGGCCTCACCCAGAATGAGTAGGCCGGCAATGGTGAAAAACACCATGAATACATCATGAGTGTAAAATGTGAATCCTATAAGAGCAGGAATTCCAATAATGACTACAGGAGCGCGTTTTATGATATTCTTTATCGACATATTCGAGCGGTGAAATTATTGGGCGCCCCCCCAAACACCAACATGTTTTCGGCGAATGGCAATATTATACGTTGAAACCAGAAGTGAGATAGAATTATTTCTGGTCCTCACCTTCTTTTCGATCATTGGGACGCTTGGATTTGCGATTTTCTTGCTGGTCCCGATCATCAGGTTTTTCCTCAGATTTTTCTTCTGGTTCTTCCTCTATTTGGAACTCCTTTTGGGGAACGGGATCGTCTGTAAGGGCATTCAAGCGATTTCTCGCTGATTTTGTAAGAGGATCTTCAGGGAAATGAGTCACCATATAGTTGTATGATTCAACGGCAGCCGTCATGTTGAAGAGATAATGATCGTTTAACCAGGCATGATTAAAACAGGATTTGCCCCTGATAGTAGCCGAAATAGTTGTATCTTCCTTTACGGCAAAATATTGGGAACTGGCTTCAGCATATTGACCCGTTTCAAATAAGGTCGCAATACTACCAAACCGATCTTCATCTGGATCAGACACTATCTCTGTCTCAGAAGCTTTGTTCATAATCCTGTTGTAGTACTGAGGATACTTTTTCTGAATCTGCTCCAGGGCAACTTGTCCTCCCGCTACATCCCCTTTTATTGATTCAATGGCATAATATTGCATATATGCGGACTGTTGCTGTATTGAAGTATCAGATGAGGTATTCTCAAGCGACATCAATAATTCAAGAGTAGTATCCACTCGTGTGAATTCGAATAACATATATTCCGCCAGTGAATATCTATTTTCCTCAATGAGCTTATTCACCCGCAGAGAATCCTGGGCAGTGACTTCAACAGCTTCCACTTCGACCTGTTCTTTTTCCTCCTGCTTTCCAGCCTTTTCTTCCTGGGTGAGACTGCCGGCTTTCCCTCCACGTGATCTTCCACGCAGATTACTCTCTCGACTATTTCTTCCTTTGGAAGCATTACTCTTCTTCTTTGCTTTTACTATGGGCGGGAGACCAGCCAATTGTCTCTGGAAGTTAATATGATCCAATTGAATTTTCTGATAACGCTCTATCTGCTTATTCTTTTGGACCGCTTTATTAACAAGAGGGGATCGTATTGCCTGGGTTTTTACATTGGCAAAAGCAGTTCGTGCCGCCTCGTAATCGAAACGCTTTGTGAGATACAATTCTCCCAGGTAAAAACTAGCTTCAGCAGCAACCTCAGTCCGGTTGTAATCTTCAACAATACTAGTGAATTTGGATTCTGCATGATCAATTTCATCCATGACAAGATAGAGTTTGCCCAGCTCAACCTCCAACTGACCTCGTATCTCTACAAATTTGTCGCTAAGGAGCATATCCTGGATCATTTCAACAGCATCTTTGTCACGGTTCAGGGCTTTGAGCATAGTGGTTTGCCGAATAATGGCTTCCACCTTAAGGGATTCAGAAGGTTTGTACTTTGAGACAGTTTCATAGGCTTTAAGCGCACCTTCATAATCCAGCTTATTCTCGCGCATTTTACCAACCTGGAATTGAGCCTGAGCTTTGGTAAAACCATCTGGTGAACGATCAATTACCTGCTCCAGATAATTTTCAGCCAGAAGCAGACTATCCTGCTGGACAGCAATCTCACCCATTAGCAACAAAGCATCTGCTTGTAGTCCGCGATCGGTTTCACCTTTCAACACTCTTGATGCTTCATACCTGGCCATCTCCAGATCACCTGTTTTCAAGAGACATTTACCAATCCAGAGGGGTACTTCATTTGCGTAGGGAGAATTTGAATACAGGGAACTGAGATCTTCGAAATAGCGCTTGGCCTGGAGATAATCACCCTTGAAATAGAAAGCTTTGGCAATGATGAATTGGGCATCATCCCGATATTTACTGTCCGGAAATTTTGTGAGTAATTTTTTGGATTTTTCAATGGCCTTTGAATACAGATTAATCTCTTCTCTGCTGACGGATTCGGTTTGATTCTCCCGCGTAAGCTTCTGAGCCTCAGCGAAATACTCCTCTGCATTGTAAAAGGTGTTGTAGTAAGCACAGGATTGCAGCCCCAAAACTACAACTAACATGATGGTTTTATAATTTTTCAAGAATTCAATTGAGTTGAGCATTAATTTCCTCATAAATTTTTGGTAGGATGGAACCTGCTTTATCTCTTAAGCTGATATCAGCTTGAGCACTGAAAGAAGTGGCTTCCGGATTTATTTCAATGACGAAAGCACCATTCTTTTGTGCTTCAAATGGTAACTGGGCTGCGGGGTAAATCTGCGTGGAGGTACCAATCGTGAACATCAAATCACAGTTTTGTGCGGCATTAAATGCTCCATTGATGGTTTCCAAAGCTAAAGACTCACCAAACCAGACCACATCAGGTCTGATGGAGCCACCACATTCACATCTGTTTAATATTCTCATATTCATATCATTCAGTTCAATATATTTCCCACAGCTATTGCACTTATGTCGGTGGATGTTTCCATGCAATTCATAAATGGATCTATTACCAGCTCGTTCATGAAGCCCATCAACATTCTGGGTTATTACAACGGAATGTCTGAATAGTTTCTGAAATTTGCTAATACTTATGTGGGCTGCATTTGGCTTGGCCTTATGAATGGCTTCACGTCTATCAGCATACCAGCCCAGAACCAGTTCAGGATCTTCTCGAAAACCAGCCTGACTTGCCAGTTTCATAGGATCGTATTTTGACCAATGTCCATCAGGATCCCTAAAGGTAGCAATACCACTCTCAGCTGATATACCTGCTCCAGTAAAAAAAACAACTCTTGAATCTTGTGTAAATCTTTCAAATCGCATATTTTCTAACATCATTGTCAAACAATATAGATGTGACCTTGCATTTTTTTTCATTGAATCAAATAAAAGCTCAAAATTCACACAAAATCAAATGACCCCCTCTCAATTTGAGTAGAAATGTCATCTCCTTGACAATAATATTTAATAACTGGTTTAGATTTTTTGAAATTATGAACATACAATTGTTCATTAACTAAAGAGAATTAGGAGATTTACATGAAAAATATTAAAACAATTGGTCGTTACCTGTTTACCATTCCATTTGCAATGCTTGGGCTCATGCATCTATTCAAAGCCAGTGATATGGCTGGTATGGTTCCAAGCTTCATCCCCGGAGGCGTTTTGTGGGTATATGTTATTGGGCTGGCGCTGATTGCTGCCTCTGTAAGCTTCGTAATCCAGAAACATACCTATCTTGCTGCTCTTTTAACCGCTGCATTAATGATAGTCTTTGTGTTTACAGTTTATCTACCCCAAGTTCTTGGTGGCAACCAGATGGCCATGGGCGCCCTTCTAAAAGAAATTGGGTTGGCTGGAGGAGCACTCCTCCTCGCTTCAAATTACCAGCAGGATTAATCGAAGAAGCATTTAATTGATCAACATCATTCCATGCCAGACTGTGATTTAGCCAAGTCGTGTGGCTTTTTAACTGTCAGGTGTGGAATGATATTCTCATCGACTTTCGACCTTCGACCATTACGCCACATGAATACTGCGGTGCATGATCTCCTGAGCCTTAAGTCGACTTTTTTCTTTAGATAGCTTATTTAATTCAGCTGACAATTTCTCATCATCCTCTGCCTCCAATAGCTCACACACATGCTCAATGATGTAAGCAGGTATCAGACTTGTATACAGCTCTGCCTCTTCCTTGAGATATTGGGCGGACTGGAAACAGCTGGGAGGTAATTCTGGAATGTCTTTGCTGACCTCGCCATCCTGACGAATACGACGTTTATTGGCAAGTTTGAGAGATACAGCCCCATGATCCAGTCCATATTGTATGGCCATCGTCATCCCTGCAAGCAGCAGGTGGATGAATGCTGAGCCATCTGCACTACGTAATTCAATAGTTTGTCTCTTGAAGGGTGAATTATAGCGATCCTTGAGTCGGTGATTAATCACCGATGCCATATCCTCACCATGTCGCCATCCCAGGGGAACTCGAATTAGAGCAGCACGGTTAAAATCACTCCAGAAAAGTTTTGTGGGTGATTCCTGTCCTGGCACCAAACGTAAATGTGAAGCAGCAATTGTATTCCCAAAGGCTGTTAGGGATGGTGCATAACGTAGCAATCCACCTATAGCCTGTTTGGCTACTGTTGACAGCTCGCCATTGGCATTGGTCATAACGTTGTTGTTGTCCAGCAGGAGCTCAACATGGAAATGGAGACCAGTACCGGCATAACCAGATTCTAGTTTTGGTGCAAAAGTGGCTAGCAAATCATACTGCGCGGCGACATTGCGAACGACATATTTAGCAAGACTGATATAGTCAGCGGCCCATTCGATGGGAGCAGGTAAGAACTCAACTTCAAATTGTTCAGCATACTTACCATGTATCGTTTCGTTCTTGCTTTCGATATTCCTGATGGTACCTACTTCAGAATGCCCATATTTCACATGCGAAGTAATATCAGCAATGATTTCCAACATTTCCTTGACCACTTCAATATAGCGGGAGAATGGCCCTGAGGCATGATAGCCACCTTGAGCAGGCATGGGATAAAGCTCATCCTCCTGATCCCCTATCAGATAGAATTCTAACTCTCCCAGTGCCCAGAGATCATAATTGTGCTTCGTCTTAAGTGATTCAGCTGCCTTCATCAGGATATTGTCAGGGCAAAACTCAGCCAATTTTTCATCCTTGTCCAGGAAACGACAAAGAAAGCAAATACCCTTTTCATCAAAGGGATCAATAAATGCCGAAGCATAAACAGGCACGACATATAAATCAGAAGATGATGTGCCCACCATACCCTTAAATAAACTCGATCCATCAACTCGCTCACCAGCAGCAAGAATGCGCTCTGCATAGTTCATGGAATTCACAGGGACAATAAGCTGTTTCAGTCGACCATCCCCTGCTGTATAATGAAAAGTGATCCGCTTTAAATCATTCTGATTGATAAAATTTAAGAGATCACTTCTCTGGAGATTTTTTGGGCTGATGCCTAGAATGGTTGCTACTGATAGACTCATGTTCTTCCTCCTGATTCAGTCCAATCTATTTCACAGTCATGATCTAACAAGAATAGATTTGCCCCACACCATGATCAGACCATCATGCATCCCTGACCCCTCATGAAAACTGTTGAATTGAGTACTACCTTAATTATACTCCTTTCGTGTCGATCAGGATAAAAAATATTTCAACTCAAGGAATTCCCATGAAACTCATTCTTGCCTCAATTACTGCCCTACTGCTGTTTCACTGCGCCGTCCCCATGCAGTCCCAACCTGCTTTCATCAGCGAAAAAGAGATTTATGATCACATCGCCTATTTAGCCTCAGATGAGCTGGAAGGCCGCAAGCCCGGGACTCCCACGGGTGATCAGGC
>Ga0233441_1002150_pt1 | contig 15193 bp, 15 predicted proteins | sample SI_123_September_4_FD_182781 | JGI IMG/M metagenome (GOLD analysis project Ga0233441, IMG submission 182781) | Seawater microbial communities from Saanich Inlet, British Columbia, Canada - SI_123_September2016_135_MG | ecosystem: Environmental > Aquatic > Marine > Inlet | place: Canada: British...
TGGCACAGCGCGTTTTGTGCCCATCACTGAAGAGCATCCATTGCAAGGTCAGTCGCCTTACTCTGCCACCAAGATAGCGGCGGATCAATTAGCCTACGCATTTTATGCGTCGTTTGGGTTGCCAGTAGTCATTGCAAGGCCATTTAATACCTATGGCCCACGTCAGTCTGCCCGTGCTGTTATACCTACCATCATTACGCAAATTGCTAGTGGTAAGCGTCAAATTAAGCTTGGTGCGGTTTCGCCCACGCGTGATTTTAATTACGTGCAAGATACGGTGACAGGGTTTATTGCCGCGATGAACTCTGAGCAAGGCTTGGGCGAGGTGGTCAATTTTGGTAGTAACTTTGAGGTTTCAATTGGAGACACTGCGCAGTTGATTGCCGAGGCGATGAATGTTGAGATTGAAATAATTACCGACGAAGCACGCTTGCGTCCAGCCGATTCTGAAGTTGAGCGATTGTGGGCTGATAATGCAAAAGCTAAACAACAGTTTGGCTGGCAGCCCTCGTATGGTGGCCGAGAAGGCTTTAAACGTGGCATTGCAGAAACTGCAGAATGGTTTGAAAAGTCCGGCAATCTCCGTACTTATAAAGCCGATGTATATAATATCTAATCCATGAATGTCTCTCTTCCAGATCAAATTGTTAGCGCCATCCACTCGGTTGTTGGTGCAGGACCTGTTGGGTTGCACGAGCCGACTTTTGCTGGCAACGAGTGGCTTTATGTTAAAGAGTGTTTAGATTCTACTTTTGTATCGTCCGTTGGCAAATTTGTTGATCGCTTTGAGGATGATTTAGCGGCATACACTGGTGCAAAACATGCGGTGGCTGTTGTTAACGGTACGGCAGCGCTACACATTGCTTTGCTGCTTGCGGGGGTTAAAGCCAATGATGAAGTGCTTGTGCCTTCGCTGACTTTTATTGCGACCGCTAACGCTACCAGTTATTGTGGTGCCACGCCACATTTTGTGGATAGTGAAGGCACCACGCTAGGCATGGCAACGGCCAAGTTGCGTGATTATTTACAAGAGCATACCGAGCAACATAGCGGTCAATGCGTTAATATTTCCACGGGGCAAGTCATTCGTGCGATGGTGCCTATGCATACATTTGGCCATCCGGTAGATATTGATGGATTGCTTGCAGTAGCACATGATTTTAAGATAATACTGGTTGAAGATGCCGCAGAGTCGCTGGGTAGCGACTATCATGGTCATCACACGGGGACATTTGGTTTAATGGGCACGCTTAGTTTTAACGGCAATAAAACCATTACTACTGGCGGTGGCGGTGCTATCTTAACTAATGATGCCACTATTGCACGGCGTGCCAAACATATAACCACCACCGCGAAAATGCCGCACGCTTGGGAACTTGTCCATGATGAAGTTGGCTATAACTACCGCTTGCCCAACCTTAATGCTGCTCTAGGTTGCGCCCAGCTAGAACAATTACCAGACAAGTTAGTCGCTAAAAGAGCGCTATTTAAGCATTACCAAGCTGCCTTTGCGCCTATTGAAGGAGTGAAGATGATAGCCGAACCCATACAATGCCACAGCAATTACTGGCTACAAACAATAATGCTTAATGCCGATCAAGCACATCAGCGTGATGCCATATTGCAGGCCACTAATCAAGCGGGGTTGATGACGCGCCCAGTTTGGCGATTGATGCATCAGCTAACGCCATTTGCTAACTGCCCACGTATGGATTTAGCCACGGCTGAGCAGCTGGCGCAACGATTGATTAATATTCCTAGTAGTTCAAGTTTGCTGAGCAAAATCGAATGAGCAAGCCTAGTTTAATTTTAATTGGTGCTGGCGGTCATGCGCGCGCATGTATTGACATTATTGAGCATTTAGACACTTTTAAGATTGCTGGCTTGGTAGGAATCGAGGAAGAGGTGCAACATGAATGTATGGGATACCGTGTAATAGCCACAGACAGCGATTTGCCTAAGTTAGCAAAGCAATACCAATATGCGCTTATTACCGTTGGGCAGATTAAATCAGCTCTTGTTCGTCAGCGTCTTTATGAGCAGGCTTTACCTTTAGGTTTTAAGTTGCCAACTATTATTTCTCCAACTGCATATGTATCACGCCATGCAATGGTGGGGGATGCAACCATTGTTATGCACGGTGCTATTGTTAATGCGGGTGCTAAGGTGGGTAATAACTGCATTATTAATACTAACGCGCTCATTGAACACGATGCGACGGTGGCAGATCACTGCCATATATCTACAGGCGCCATAGTGAATGGCACCGCGAATATAGGGCTTGGTAGCTTTGTTGGCAGTGGGAGTATTATTAAACAGGGCATTACCTTAGGCAGTAATTGCGTGGTCGGCATGGGAATTGCTGTGAGGCATCACTATCCAGAAAACTCACGAATATTAAACAGTAATAAATTATGAAAAAACCTATTCTCATCATCGCGGAAGCAGGCGTAAACCATAATGGGGGCCTTGCCCTAGCTAAGCAATTGATCGATGTAGCGGCTGACGCTGGTGCTGATTTGGTTAAGTTTCAAACTTTTAGCGCCGACCGCTTAGTCACTCTGCAAGCTAAAAAAGCAGACTACCAAAGTGTAACCACAGAAAGTACTGAATCGCAGCACCAAATGTTAAGCCGTTTAGAACTAAGTGCAAACATGCACCATGAGCTTATTGCCTACAGTGCCATGCGTAACATTGGCTTTTTTTCAACGGCCTTTGATATTGAAAGTGTTGATTTTTTAATCAGTCTAGGCATCAATCACTTTAAAATACCATCTGGTGAAATAACTAACCTGCCGTACTTGCGCCATATTGGCCAATTTAGTAAATCCGTTATCATTTCAACTGGCATGGCAACGATGGGTGATGTAGAGGCGGCTATTGATGCCCTAGAACAAGCTGGTACAGTCCGCTCACTTATTACAGTGTTGCATTGCACTACTGAGTATCCAACACCTATGGCAGACGTTAATCTGCGTTCCATGAAGAGCATGCAAGTGGCTTTTGGCGTTGCGGTGGGTTACTCAGACCATACTGCTGGTATAGAAGTCGCCATTGCCGCAGCAGCATTGGGCGCAACTGTTATTGAAAAGCACTTTACAATAGATAAAAACTTGCCAGGCCCAGACCACAAAGCCAGCTTAGAACCCGATGAACTTAAAGACATGGTGTCGGCTATTCGCCATATAGAAATAGCAATGGGTGACGGCATTAAACGCCTCACGCCAAGTGAGGCACGTAACAAATTTGTGGCAAGAAAATCGCTGGTGGCGAGAAAAGCCATTAAGGCTGGTGAAGTATTGAGTACCGATAATATTACTGCCAAGCGCCCGGGTACTGGCATATCGCCTATGCGGTGGGATGAGGTTATAGGACGCGCTGCGGCGCGAGATTTTGCGGCAGATGAGTTGATTGAGCTATGAATCGAAAAATTTGTGTTATTACAGGCACTCGTGCCGAATATGGCTTGTTGCGCTGGGTGATGCAGGGTATTAAAGACGATGCCGATTTAAACCTACAAGTTATAGCTACTGGTATGCACCTGTCGCCTGACTTTGGTCTTACCTATAAGGCTATAGAGGCGGATGGCTTTGTCATTGACCGCAAGGTTGAAATGCTCACCAGTTCTGATACGCCAGTAGGTATTGCTAAATCAATGGGCTTAGGCATGATTGGTTTTGCTGATGCCTTACACGACCTGAACCCCGATTTAATTATTATCGTGGGTGATAGATTTGAGATTTTTTCAGCAGTAGCAACCGCGTTGGTGGCACGCATACCGGTGGCGCACTTGCACGGTGGTGAGACTACTGAGGGTGCTTTTGACGAAGCGTTTCGTCACTCAATTACTAAAATGTCGCATTTCCATTTTGTGGCAGCAGATGCATATAAGCAGCGAGTAATTCAACTAGGTGAACAACCGGAGCATGTGTTTTTAGTGGGTGGGCTGGGTATTGATAACATTAAACGGCTACAGTTGCTTGACCGCAATACATTAGAAGCTGATTTAGGTTTTAAGTTTGACAAAAAAAACCTACTCATCACTTTTCACCCAGTTACGCTAGAAACTTCCAGTGCAGTAACGCAAATGCAAGCCTTATTAGTGGTATTGGCCAAATTAGAAGACATACAGCTTATTTTCACCATGCCCAATGCCGATACTGATGGTAGAGCGTTGATTAAAATGGTGGAGAAATTTGCATCGCAACATTCTAACGCTCATGCTTTTACATCACTTGGGCAGCTGCGTTACTTGTCATGCATAGCTCAAGTTGATGGTGTAGTGGGTAATTCATCTAGTGGATTACTCGAAGTGCCTAGCTTTAAAAAAGGTACGATTAACATTGGAGATCGTCAGGGTGGTCGGTTGCAAGCCGCCAGTGTTATTAACTGTGAACCCAATCAAAAAAGTATAGCTGATGGAATTAATATGCTGTATTCGCCTGAATTTCAGGTAAATTTAAGCCAAGTGCGTAATCCCTATGGTGAGGATGGTGCTAGTGAAAAAATAGTGAGTATATTAAAGATTATTAATGTTAAAAACATCGTTAAGAAAGTTTTTTATGATTTATCTAACCCTAATTTTGGGCGTAACAAATGAATATTACTGAAGAAATATGGCTTCAAGCTACCCTCCCAGAAATCTCAACTATTGGGCGAGCGATACGCAACCTTGATCAAGTCGGTATTAAGATCGTATTGGTGGTGGATAAAGCTAATAAGCTGATAGGTACCATTTCAGATGGCGACATACGCCGTGGTTTGCTTAAGGGCTTGGATCTTAATGACCCCATCGCTAGTATTATTCATCACAATGCGCTGGTGGTCCCGCCAGAGATGGCGCATGACATGGTGATGCAGTTGATGGAGACCAATAAAATTCAGCAGATTCCCGTGGTGGATGGGCAGCAACAACTCGTTGGATTGCATCTGTGGGATGAAATTACCACATTACCTGCACGCGTTAATTTGATGGTCATTATGGCGGGGGGTAAGGGTACGCGCCTACTGCCACATACGCAAAACTGTCCTAAGCCAATGGTACTAGTGGCGGGTAAGCCAATGCTAGAGCACATTATAGAGCGTGGAAAACTAGAAGGCTTTAATCATTTTGTGCTGGCTATTCATCACTTAGGTCATATTATAGAAGCTCACTTTGGCAATGGCGAAGGGCTAGGAGTAAAAATTGATTACTTACGTGAGCAATCGCCACTAGGCACTGCTGGCGCATTAAGCTTGCTAAACTCTAGGCCAGACGCACCATTTGTAGTGACTAATGGCGATGTAATTACCGATATACGTTATGGCGAACTATTGGATTTTCATAATCGCTACCAAGCAAGCGCCACCATGGCGGTGCGTGTCCACGAATGGCAACATCCGTTTGGCGTAGTGAAAATGCAAGGTGTTGAAGTGGTTGGGTTTGAAGAAAAACCAGTAGCGCGCAGCCATATTAATGCGGGTGTCTATGTGCTATCACCAGAGGTTTTAAATGAATTAATAGCAGGGGATCCGTGTGATATGCCTATGTTATTTGAACGATTACAAGCAAAAGCTAAAAGGACTGCGGCATATCCAATGCATGAGCCATGGCTGGATGTAGGCAAGCCTGAAGATTTATTGCAGGCAAATACAGATATTAACTAGTTAGAGCCAAAAGCTATGATAATGAAGAAAAATTTTATGGATGATGCGTTGCTAAGTATGTGGGTTCAAACCTGATGGATTCTAAATTAAATGTAGCTATCGTTGATTATGAGATGGGAAACATTAAATCAATAGAGAATGCGATTAACCATGTAGGCAACTTTAATATAAAAATAACAGCTGATGGTGATTCGATACTTCAGGCAGATATTATCATTTTACCCGGAGTTGGAGCTTTTCCTGATGCTATGCAAAAGCTTAAGGAGCGAAATCTTGTTGCTGTGCTAAACGAAGCGGTGATAACCAATAGGACGCCAACTTTAGGTATATGCTTAGGAATGCAGCTGCTCTTTGATAGTTCGGAAGAAAAGGTGGTAACTGATGGTCTTGGTTGGATTCCAGGTAAAGTGGTTTATATGGAGCCTAAGGGCAATTTGCGAGTGCCGCATATAGGATGGAATTCTCTAATTTTGAGTGAATATGATTCGCTATTTAGCTTCTTGGATCATGACAAAGATTTTTACTTCGTTCATAGCCTTTATGTTCAATGTGAGGATAGTCATGTGCTCGCCAGATTTCAATATGGAGACGTAATGGTTGCGTCTGTTAAAAAAGACAATATCGTTGGTATGCAATTTCATCCAGAGAAAAGCCAAAAAAATGGATTGACTGCACTGAGATCATTTTTTGACTGGGCGAAAACAACAAAGAGTACGCATCATGCTTAAAACCAGACTAATTCCTTGTATTATTACTAAGGGCGATCTAGTAGTGCAAAGTTTTGGTTTTAATCGTTATTTGCCTATTGGCGATGTCAGGACTGCTATAGAGTTTTTTGTCAATTGGGACGTTGATGAAATAGTTGTCATGGATATTGATGCTTCCATTACAGGTCAGGAGCCTAATGTAGAGCTAGTCGAGTGGGCAGCCAAGGCTTGCTTTGTACCGCTAGTAGTTGGTGGAGGTATCAAGACCATAGGGCATATTCAACGGTTGCTTAAAGCCGGAGCTGACAAAGTATCCATAAATTCCATAGTGAGAGACGACATATCTTTTGTTACTGAAGCATCAAATATGTTCGGTGATCAATGCATAACTGTTTCAGTTGATGTTGTGAAAGAGAATGGGGAATATAGCGTCTTTGATTATAGGGACTCCAAATCTTTTGGTTCAGATTTGTCTGAACATTTAAAAGAAATCGAACAGGCTGGGGCGGGTGAAATTTTACTTAATTCGGTAGATCGCGATGGTTCGCGCGAAGGTTATGATTTAGAACTTTTAAAACGTGTTAGTTCCTTAGTCAATATACCAGTGATAGCTTTGGGTGGCGTTGGCCGTTTTGAGCATCTTGCAGATGCTGTTCTAGTTGGTGGTTGTCAGGCAGTTGCTGCTGCGAATATTTTTCAACACCTGGAGCACAGTACGATAGCGGCTAAAGCTCAAATGCAAAGTGCAGGGTTACCTGTGCGATTAAGTTCAGAGGTAAAATATGAAAATTTCGCTTTAGATTTCCTAGGGCGTCCATTCTAAGGTGGTTCAATAATGAAGAAGGTGGTTCAGTAGTGAAGTTTTGTGATAGGTGTTTATATCCTGAAAATCATGCTTTAAATATTGTGTTCGATAGTAGTGGTGTCTGCAGTGGCTGTCGGGTTCACGAAGAAAAATATGAAATTAACTGGAACGAAAAAGAAAAAGAGTTAAGTAATCTATTATCTCAGTACAAAAATCAGCCTGGGAGTTCATATGATTGCGTTATTCCGGTAATTGGCTCGGGAGATGACTTCTTTGTTGTTGATTTGGTGAAAAACAAGTTCGGTCTAAATCCTTTGCTCGTGACCTATAATACTCATTTCAGCACTAAAATTGGCATCAGGAACTTGGCTCGCCTAATTAGTGAACTTGATTGCGACCATCTATACTCGACAATTGGGCCAGATACAATTAAGGAAATTACCAAAATCACTCTCAAAAAGTTTGGCGATATGTACTGGCATGTATTGGCTGGAAGTCAGACATTTCCTGTTCAGGTTGCAACAAAGCTTGACATACCATTGATTATTTGGGGCGTGAATGGGTGGCTCGACCAAGTTGGAATGTTTAGTCATTTGGACCGCGTCGAGATGACAAAAAAAGTAAGAAAAGAGCATGCAATGCGAGGTTTTGATGCGGAGGCATTGATCGGCGAATCAATCAGCGTAACCAAGAAAGATCTTCAAGCGTTTACTTATCCTACAGACGTGCAGCTAGAAAAGTCACGAGTTCGTGGACTTTATTTAGGTAATTATGTTTTTTGGGATTCGCAAAAACAAATTGAAAATGCCATCGAAAATTTTGGTTATGAAACCTGCGTTCAGGAACGTACTTACAATAGCTATGAATCCATACATTGCTTTAATAATGCGAGTGTCCATGACTATGTCAAGTATCTCAAACTTGGTTATGGCAAGGTTTGTGATCATGTTGCCCGCGACATTCGACTTAAACGATTATCTAGGCAACAAGGGTTGGCGCTTATCGGTCGATACCTTACGGTAAAGCCAAAAGCTCTCGTTATTTTCTTAGATTGGCTTGGAATTTCTGAAAATGATTTCATTGAGCTAATAAACCCACATAGAGACCTGTCTGTTTGGACGCTAGATGCTGAAGGTAATTGGTTTTTGAAGGATAGCGTATTGGACCTTCAGCTATCGTTAGTTTCACAAAATGAACTTGAGGTCGTGGATCCTCGAGAATATAAGTTAACAGAACTGCTTGAAGACGAGAGTTCTTCGAATGAATATATTCTGTTGGGTAGAACTTACATGGATCAACGGAATTTCAAGGCCAAGGAAGGATAATAGATGAAATTTTGCTCTAATTGTGTGATGCCTGATACCAAGCCTGGGATTTGGCTAGATGATAGAGGCTTCTGTAATGCCTGCAGGTCAAAGGAGATAAAGAACAAAATAGATTGGGACTCTAGATATAAAGATCTAGAAGCAATCGTGGAGGAAATAAAAAAAACCGAGCACCCATTTTATGACTGCGTCGTCCCTGTTAGTGGAGGTAAAGACAGTTGGTATCAGGCGGCTATATTGGCGGAGCATTTTGGTTTAAAAGTCCTGTGCGTCACCCTCGGCGCTCATCTGCCGACCACAGAGGGGATCGAAAACCTAAATAATATGATTAAAGATCTAAATGTTGATCATATTAAAGTGACGATAAAACCAAGTGTCTTTCGTCAGATCCGGAGAAAATGTTTTGTTCGTCAGGGCGAACCTAACTGGGCAGAGCACTGCGCTATGTTTTCAAGCGTGGTTAATACAGCGCTGATTTATGAGGTTCCACTGGTTGTTTGGGGTGAAGACATCGCTTTCGAATTCGGGGGGCAGCAGCGGAGTGATAGTAGTCCGACAGCGATTGAAATTGATAAAAGTGACTTGACCAAGGAAAAAACAATATTCGATTGGCTAGATGACGATGTTTCTGAGCGTGATATATTTTTCTATAAGTATCCAGATTATGAAAAGTTAAAGAGTGCTGGCGTAAAGAGCATTTATCTGGGGCACTTCCTGAAGTGGTACGGTCGTCAGAATTATGAATTTGTAAAGAAACGAGGCTTTGTTGGTAGGAAACTAGGCCCCTTACCTGGGAACTACCTAGATTATGACAATATTGATGAAAAACTATGCGAGATAAATATCTGGTTTAAGTACCTTAAGTTCGGATTCTGGCGGCCTACTGATCAGACTTGTTACGATATCTGGAATGATAAATTAGACCGAGAGGACGCAGTTACTATTGTTAAATCTTTGCAAGATCAAAAGCCTTTTAATGATCTGGAAGATTTCTTGCTTTTTCACATGCTAACTATGGATGAATTTAATGAGGTTGTGGAACGGTTTAGGAATAAAGACATTTGGAGTTATGAATCTGGCGAGTGGCAGCTAAATACAACGCTTATCTAGGGGGAAACTAACTTTCTATTTACTTATTTTAAGATATTCTATTTTTCAATATTGATAGAAATTTATAAAAAAGTTAAACAGCTCTTAGGCGAAGTAAAAGACAAACATCGAATGATTGATTGTTTCTATGGTGGGTTAGGAATGCTTACTGTTATTGAGCAAGATAATATAGCGGGCTGTTTATTGTATCCGGAAAAAATAGCGAAGTAGCATTACAAGTTCTAAACAGGTCGTATGCTGATTAATCGTATTCTAAACAAGTTCTAAAGAGGTCGTATGCTGATTAATCGTATTTTAAACAGGTTCTAAAGAGGTCGTATGCTAATTAATCGTATTTTAAACAGGTTCTAAAGAGGTCGTATGCTAATTAATCGTATTCTAATAGTAGGCCATGGAAGTATAGGAAAGCGTCATTTGCAATTGGCTAGGAATCTTTTTCCTGATGCCGATATTCGAGTGTTAAGGCATCTGAAAAGCACGTCAACGCCGGAAAACTCAAATGGTTGTTTTGATAATATTGAAGACGTACATAGCTTTGCTCCGCAGTTAGCTGTTATTGCGAATCCTGCAACATTCCATACCGATGTTGCACTTAAGCTTACAGAGCAGGGTGTACACCTCTTGATAGAAAAGCCTATTGCAGCATCGCAAGAAAGTATCCAGCTATTGCTTGATCTATCGCGAAAGAATAACACCGTATTATTGGTTGGTTATAATCTACGTTTTTTATCTTCGCTTCAAGAGTTTCGTTCAGCTTTGCACTTACAAACAATTGGAAAGGTTCTTTCAGTGCGTTGTGAGATAGGCCAATTTTTGCCTTCCTGGCGCCCTAATACCGATTACAGGCAAGGGGTCTCTGCTCGCAGCAAGTTGGGTGGTGGAGTTTTGCTAGAGCTCAGTCATGAAATTGATTATTTAAGATGGATATTTGGCGAAGTTGAATGGGTGACTGCCATACTTAGTCAGCAAAGTGATCTTGATATTGACGTAGAAGATACCGCACACCTTATTTTCGGGTTTACTGATAAAATAGAAGATAAAATTCAGTTGATTGCTTCAGTTAATCTTGATTTTATTCGGCATGATATCACTCGTTTGTGCACAGCTATTGGGGATATAGGTAGTCTACGTTGGGATGGTATAGCGGGAACTATTGAGCAATTTGATCTAGAGAGTAAGACTTGGGTTGAGGTTTTTCGTGATGAGGAGAAAGATAGTTACGCCTCTGAATGGAAACATTTTCTAAAGTGCATCTCAGGCTATGAAAAACCTCTTATTAGTGGCAACGATGGTTTGAAAGTTTTAGAAGTAATTGAAGCTGCTCGCCAGTCGTCATTAGATAAAGAGCAGGTGAAGGTTGTTTATGAAAAATCAAAGGAATAACACTTGAAAGCGGCAGCATTTATATTTGCTCGAGGTGGCTCAAAAGGTCTGCCCAGAAAAAATGTGCGATTACTTGGTGGTAAGCCACTGATAGCATGGTCTATCGAGCACGCGCGTGCAGTGCAAAGAATTGAGCGGGTTATTGTGTCTACTGATTGCCAAGAGATTGCCGATGTGGCGCGTCAATATGGTGCTGAGGTACCATTTATGCGGCCTAAAAAACTTGCTCTAGACGACAGTCCAGAGTGGCTTGCTTGGCAGCATGCGCTTAACTATTTAAAAGAGACAGAAGGTTTTTTGCCCAAGGTGATGGTCTCTGTCCCCACAACAGCACCCTTACGCTCTGTAATCGATCTTAACAACTGTCTGGACGAATATGAAAAAAAAGGTGACGTTGACGTGGTTATAACAGTCACGGAGGCTGCTCGTAGTCCTTATTTTAATATGGTCAAGAGAAATTCTGATGGCACCGTTGCCTTGGTTATTCCGCCCTCAACCACATTAACGCGACGGCAGGACGCAGCTAGTGTGTACGATATGACTACGGTCGCTTACGTGTTAAGACCTGAATTTGTCATGACACATCAATCCATTTTTGATGGAAAAGTTCGTGCCGTGCATGTGCCACTGGAACGCGCGATTGATATCGATACCTTGATTGATTTCAAAATGGCAGAGTTTTATTTATCACAGCAGGGGAAGGAGAGCTAATGACCATTCAAGAACTGATGAATTTAAAGGGTCGTCTTGCATTAATAACTGGAGCAACAGGTTGTCTCGGTTCTGTAATGGCGGAAACACTTGCTGAGCTAGGTGCAGATATAATTCTTGTTGATAGACCAGAGTCAGATTTCCAATCACTAATTGATTCATTAAAAACCCGCTGGGATGTGCAAGTATGGCATTACCAATGCGACCTTGAAAAAAATGAACAACGTATTCAATTGCTTGAGACGATTAAAAAAGAGCATGGAACTTTAAATATTCTTGTTAATAATGCTGCTTTTGTTGGTACATCTGACCTAAAAGGTTGGGGCACAACATTCGAGAACCAAACTGTAGAAACATGGCGACGTGCATTAGAAGTCAACCTGACCGCACCATTTCATCTGTGTCAAGGATTGGCTCCAATGTTAAAGGACTCTTTAGGGTCCAGTATCATAAATATAGGTTCAATATATGGCGAATCTGGACCGGATTGGCGGTTATATGAAGGTACTGACATGGCTAACCCCGCTGCATATGGTGCATCTAAGGGAGGGTTAATGCAGCTTACCCGCTGGCTCTCTACAACGTTAGCACCAACAATTCGTGTAAATACTATCTCACCCGGGGGCATTTTTAGAAACCAGTCGCAAATATTCGTTAAGCGATACGAAGAAAGAACTCCTTTGGCGCGCATGGCAACAGAAGACGATTTTCGAGGTGCAATCGCATATTTGGCAAGTGATTTATCACGTTATGTGAATGGACAAGTATTGGCAGTTGATGGCGGGTGGTCGGTTTGGTGAGAATAGTTAAGTTGAAGTGGCGATTAGAAACTAAGTATCATTTTCTTGTAAGAGGCAGCATATGAGCAAACGAACAATACAAGACAAGTTGATAAGTAATGCCCTATCTCTTTGGTATAAATTCACAGATCCAGTGTCGTTAAAGTATGCAAGATTTCAGCATGAAAGTTCGTATGAAAATGTTGAAGAGCGTCCACTAATAAGCATAATTATAGCTACCTATGACAGGGGGCAATTGTTGATCGATAGAACATTGCCATCAATACTTTCACAAACTTATCAAAATTTCGAGATTCTGATAATTGGTGATTGTTGTGTGGATGAAACCGCACAGATTTTGAATCAAATTAAATCGTCAAAGGTAAAGTTTATCAACTTGCCTAAGCGTACAAAATATCCTGATGACCCAACGTTAAGGTGGTTCATATCTGGAGTTGGCCCATTAAATCATGGTTTAAAAATAGCAAAGGGTAAATGGATTTGTAGTTTTGATGATGATGACATAATGGCACCAGATTATTTAGAAAATCTTTTGAATTTTGCTCAGTCAGAAAAGCACGAGTATGTAGCGGGACTGTATGAGGAAGAGCGTGAGGGAGTTAGATCAGTCAGGGGAATGAAGACTGATGAGCTCCCAGAATTCGGAGGACATAGTACATGGTTATACCGGTCTTACTTAAGATGTTTTAAATATAACGTAAATAGCTGGAGAAAATCTTATAACTGTCCTCAAGATATTGATCGACAGTTAAGAATGATAAGCGCGGGCGTCAATGTGGCTAGTTTAAACAAGGTTGTTTCATATATAAGGCCCCGTCCAGGGTTAACTACGATTGGCCTTAGTGCAAGAATTCAGAATGAAAATAAAAAAAAATAAATGTAAAGAGTGCTTTTTTAAAGTACTTGTTAACTAACAGGAGGAGCCATATGAAATATATCGGAACTGTAGGCAATAGAAGTTTAAGTGATAATGGATCATATACAGATGCTTGTGAAGAAGCTGCACATGATCAACATTCTTTCGACAATTTTAAGCGCGACCCAAGGTATACAAGAATACTCGAGCATGTAACTCCAGAGCTTGGATCAAAATATTTGGATGTAATTAAAGATCAAACGCCGGAATTTTTGAATAAATTTGAACTTTTTAAAAAAAATGACTTACTTGGGTATCCTATAAAAGTTGACTATCCTTTGGTTGGCTTGATTAGCCCATCAACACTTCGTTACATCAAGATTTTATCGGATATTGTTACATTATTCGGCGATATAAAATACCATAAAATCGCAGAGATAGGTGCGGGATATGGAGGTCAAATGCTTGTTAATGATCAAATTATCAATTGTTCTGAGCATCATCTATTTGATTTGCCCCCCGTATTAGAGTTGATTTCTAAGTATTTGGAGGGTCATGTCTTAAATGGCTCGTATAAAACATGTACCCTCAACAAGCACAATGGTAAGCAACAGTACGATCTTGTTATCTCAAATTATGCATTCTCGGAACTGCCCCTACAACTTCAAGAAAAGTATATATTTAAAATTTTAAAGAATAGTAAAAGAGGCTACCTTACAATGAATTCAGGTATGAGTTCATCCTCATTTAAGGGAAATTTTCTTTCGATAGATCAATTAAAAGAATTTCTTCCTGAGATACAAATTATAAAAGAAGAGCCAGAAACAGCGAATGGGAATTATGTTGTTGTATGGAATAAACAATGATTGTTCTAATAAGTTAGACAATAGAACCTTTGAATCTGAATAGAGTACAGGAATATATAACCAATGATAATTGTTAGGCTTGTAGGGGGGCTAGGGAATCAGCTATTTCAATATGCGAGAGCACGTCATTCGGCTGAGATCAATAAAACAAACCTAAAACTAGATTTATCTGAATTTGAAACATACGAACTACATCGATATTCATTGAGTCACTTTAATATTATTGAGAGTATTGCAACGGAGAATGATCTCCGAGCAACGAATGAATTTAAAGAAAGGCATTTTCACTTTGATGCAGACTATAAATCAATAGGTGATGGTGTGCTATTGAAAGGGTATTGGCAGTCTGAGAAATACTTTATTGATATATCAGACATTATTAAAAATGAATTGCAACTAAACACAGCCATGAGTGCCAGGGGCAATGAAATATCAATGCTAATCGAGGATTCCAATTCAGTTAGTTTGCATATTCGACGTTGTGACTACAAACAAGGGAGTTATAGTGATCAAATTCTTGATGCGTTGAGTATTGATTATTATATCAGGGCTATAAAAAAGTTAGGTGCAGAAGAGAAAAATTTGAAATTTTTTGTCTTTAGTGATGATCCGCAATGGGTAAAGAACAATTTAAAATTGGAATTTCCAGTTGTGTATGTGGATCATAATAAAGCGGAAACTAATTACGAAGATCTGTATTTAATGAGCTTGTGCAAACACAATATTATTGCAAATAGCTCTTTCAGTTGGTGGGGGGCGTGGTTAAATAATAATCCAGCTAAAAAAGTGTATGCGCCAAAACGATGGTTTAATTCGAATGTTAGGAATATTGACGAAAAAGATGTTATTCCAGAAGCTTGGATTAAGGTTGAATAAGATCCACTTGAATTCATAATCTAAAATCTCCATCGAACGCACTCAAAGAAGCTAAGCGGCTATGCAAAGAGTTTGGCTTTACTGCTGGGATGCTGAAAGGTAAACTCT
>Ga0233441_1002167_pt1 | contig 15132 bp, 9 predicted proteins | sample SI_123_September_4_FD_182781 | JGI IMG/M metagenome (GOLD analysis project Ga0233441, IMG submission 182781) | Seawater microbial communities from Saanich Inlet, British Columbia, Canada - SI_123_September2016_135_MG | ecosystem: Environmental > Aquatic > Marine > Inlet | place: Canada: British...
CTGATTATCAGGGCGGAGCTTTAAGGATCTATTGGAATCATTCACCTCTTGATATAGAGTTTGGAAATATTACACATTATGGTATCAGAAGATTACTTACAGATGGCAGCACTGATTTAATAACTCAAGTGCCTGCATTCCAAGACGAATCATACCAATTTGTCGCTTCAACATTGATGGATTCTGTTTCCACTGGAAATTATTTAGAAACTTATGTAATTTCCGCCCACACAAGTAACCCTTGGATTTATTATGTTTCCGATCCCGTTTCAGGGTATTCTGTTGATAATATTGCACCGTTGGCACCATACAGTTTGACAGGCCATTTAATAGAGAATGGAGGTGTGGAATTAAGGTGGGATCAGGAATTAACTGAAGATTTTCAATATTTCAATATCTATCGTGAAGGTATGCTCATTGCTTCAACCCCTGATACCATGTATTTAGATTATTCAATTCCTGAAATGGGTATTATAGAGTATCATGTAACAGCAACTGATTATCATGAAAATGAATCTTTAGCATCTGTAGCAATAGAAGTAGAAATAATGCCTTTACAAAGTCAACAAATAACTTTAAGCCAATTAAGATGGAATAATATTTCTTTCAATCTTGAATTTCTTGATAACTCTATCACATCAGTTTTTAATGAATCTGAAATTTTAGCTATTAATGATGATGCTGGAAACTATTTTATTCCCTCTATAAATGTAAATTCTCTTGAAAATCTGCAGATTGAAAAGGGTTATCATGTTTTCACAAACTCTACATTTGATCTGAATTTAATTACTTCAGGATATCCAATCGATCTTTCCTCTTATCAAATTGAATTAATACCATTACAGTTCAATAATATTTCGTATCTGCCAACAGAACCCATGAGTGTTGAATCTGTGATGGCCAATTTACCAATATCATTAATTAGAGATAGTGATGGTCATTATTATTTGCCTGACTTTGGAGTTAATTCCATCGATCCTTCAGGTGGTTTGCAACCGGGCAAAGGATACGAGATTTTCATCACAGGTATGGAAAGTGTAATCTTCAATTATCCTGAACCAACGATATTATCCCGTTACAAACCAGCATTAGAGTCAAGAGAACAATACACACAGATGACTTCACAGCATTATCAGATAACTCCCACAGGAATATCTAAACCCGTCATCATCAAAAGCATCACCGGAGCAGTCAAATCTGGTGATGAAATTGCCGTTTTTGCAAATGGAGATATTGTAGGTGCTTCTCGGATTGTTGATGCTGACTCCCCTATTCTAGTGACAGTTTGGGAGGGATTCCATAATTATAGTATTGATCTACCCGGTTTTAAACCTAGTGATGAGATTGAAATCCGATTGTGGAAATCATCCGAAAACCGTGAAGCGAATGTCATCGCGGAATTAGATGTTTCATATTTTGGGCAATCACTATTAATCACTGGTACTATTGTCGTTAATGATCAGGAGTTGATTCCTGAGAAATTCACGCTGCATCCCGCCTATCCTAATCCTTTCAATCCAGTAACAACTATCAATTATGCAATCCCTCATGATGCTTATGTCGAGATTAAAGCTTTTGATGTTAGGGGAAAAGAGGTTGCCGAGTTGGTAAATGGAATGATTGAGGAAGGAAATCATGAAGTTGTATGGGATGCATCTAAATTGAGTTCTGGGATGTATTTTGTGAGAATGATCTCAGGAGATTTTAATGCTGTTCAAAAATTAATCTTTCTAAAATAATTAAGGAAAGAGAGAAAATTAAAAAATCCAACTTAATCCAATCAGCTTAAGTTGGTAAATTAGTAATGTCAATCAGGCCTGAAGTACTCTCTTTAAATAAGGACTGTTTTGTCCAACAGTTTATGGAGGATTACAGAAGCCAACATAATTATTAAAATAACATCTATGTGTCCGGGAGGTATTGGAGGATTACATGCATTGAGATTTATTTTTAAAATTTAAAATATCATTAACCAGTGTTATTTATACTGTTTTTCTGTGATTTTACGATTCTCGGCGAGGGGGAATTTCGAACCCTATTTGCTGTTGCAATACTGTTAACTTCACGAGCTTTGAAGAATTAACAAAATCAACTGTTTTATTACCACAGAATGTGGTCCAAATAATGGAGTTTGGTTAAGTACTGATGGGAATCTTTATATAAAACACATTCCCTTTTGGTTTATTCGGTTTCACACCAACTTCGGCATTGTGTGCATCGGCAATACGCTTTACAATTGCTAAACCCAAGCCACGACCTCGCTTTTCACCCTCTTCCAGTTGGACACTACGAGTAAATACAGCTTGGCGTTTGTCTTCGGGGAGTGTTTCACCAAAATCTTTCACATTAATTGTAAGAGAGCTATCAACCTCTTCGCTGTTAATTAATATCTTCTTTCCATTAGATGCATACTTTACAGCATTACTGATATAGTTTTTGAATACCTCAGAAATGATTGGATTTGCCCGTATATTAAGTTTTTGGGGTAAATCTGTCGCCAAAGTCATACCATGATCATCTAATGTGGGCTTCCATTCTATTGCGATCTCCCTCAATACTTCGGCTAAATCAAGTTTATCAAACTTAATCTCTTCACCCAAAGCGACATGTGATAGTACTGTTGCATTATCTATTACTTTCAACAAGCTATTACAACTATTTATTATTACTTCTAGCATTTCATTCCCTGGTAGCTCCTCCATCATCATATCTGACATTCCACTGATTACTCCAGCAGGATTCTTTAGATCATGTGCAATTACATCCAATAACATTTCTTTTAACGAGTTAGCGTTGTAAAGTGCTTCTTCTGCCCGTTTTCGATTAGTAATGTCACGATAAATACTGTAAAAGGCCAATTTTCCATCATTAAACTTCACTGGAGTGCAGATAATCAACACTGAAACTGCCGTACCGTCTTTCCGAATCCTGATTGTTTCTTTTTCCACACGTTTCCCAATTAAGTTAGTGGCCGTTATTTGTAGTGCTTCTTCATGCAACTCCTCATTTGTCAGCAATAAATCTATATTCTCACCTAATACCTCTTCTCCATAACCAAACAATTTCGTGAATTCCTTATTAATCCGTTGGATATCACTCTGGTCGTCCCAAACCGCAATTGCCAGCGGTGTACTTTCTATAAGTTCTGCAAGGTAAGCCTTTTCAATGCTCAGCGCTGTCTCAACTTTCTTCCGATCGGTTTTGTCACGTACGATGCCTTGGAATCCGGTGATCAAATCTCCATTGGTTATTAGTGTAATTGACTGTTCAACCCACTTCTCCTCTCCGGCTCGATTAACCATTAGAAATTCGAGGAGCGTTTCATTCACATGCTCTTGTATTTGCTTCTGGTAGAATAACTGAACTTGCTCCTTCCATTCTGCATGAATCAGGTCCGTGAAGTGTGTTCCGATAAGCTTTTCTTCCGAATATCCGCTAAATCTTTGACCAGGGGGATTAATATATGTGCAATACCCTTGGAAATCGGTAGTAAAAATGAAATCACTTGTTTCCTCAATGATTTGCCTGTACTTTTTTTCTGATTCACGGATATCCTTAATTTGTTCTTCAATCTTATGTTCAAGATTTCTAGAATAATTCTTTAATTTATTTCTAGAATCTCTCAAATTTTCCGTCATATAATCGAAGGAATCGGCCAACTCTCCTATTTCATCATTCCGCTTGACGCCCGAAATAATATCAAGATTTCCTTTTGCAACTAATTTGGTCCTGTTCACCAGAGTAGTAATTGGGTGAGTCATGCGGATTGTAAAAATGTAGATAAAAAGTGTACCAATTATAATAATAATTACTATTCCTGAAAAAAAAGATTTAATATCAGACTTTATTTGTGTGTCAACATGCACCAAACTGGATGTAATGGCAATAATCGCCATTACATCTCCTACTTCAATATCATCTTTTACATGACACGTAACGCACTCTGTCTCTGCTTTCATTGGAACCAGTGTTAAGAGGTTTTTCGAAAGTCCCATATCAATAATACTTGACATCAATTTACCATCTGCAATTACTTGTTTTTCCAAATCGATTGAAATGTAAGGGCTGCTTTCAGGATTATTTTTAAGCAACTTAGGATTTCGAACAAATTTCCTATTGATCTCATGTTCTAATGGTTTTTCATAATAATTTTCTCGAGCAAGATTATGTGACCCTGTAAACAACATTGTACTTTTCCAGGAATTGGAAAGATTCTCCCCTATACGAATCCACAAATCTTTCTCATGTTCAATGTGCTGAGAAGATTCCCTTATACCGATAAAGATAGCTAAAATGATACTGCCCAAAATAAATATTGAAACGATAGGAAATATAAGTTTTGTGCGGATTTTCATTATATGGTATTTTGTTGTTTTAACAAGCTAAATCTAATCTAATCGTTCCTGATGTTGTTTTTTTCCAGTTAGAACTTTTACTAATTCTGATTTAAAAACTGTAATACTCCAATACATTTTCATAATTATTGGCATCCATCGTTTTACTTAAACAGATTCCGTACATGCTTAGGACTTCAAACAAATTTAATTGATCGCGCTTCAACTCTTCATCTGAGGAATGAACTGCAAATCCAGTAATTGCCTGAATAATATTTATTTTCCCGATTCAGAATCATTGCAAGTATGAGAGTAAATAGTCGTCTTTTCATGGGTTACTCTTTAACAAAATCCGGAAAAAATCCCAGGGGTTTGATTTTTTAAGTGTAAATATATCTTCATGTCTTTTAATTATTATTCTTCAAATACAAGTAAAAATTACAAATTATTGTGGAATTGTAATAAGTTTATCTATATATGTTTATTAATTATGAATTGGACTTAGTATAAAAAGGTTTACAAAGAGTTAAACAACGATATTCCAGCTATGCCAAAGAGTAATTAGATATCATATGCGAACTTATTCATTTATAGCATTCTTAATATACTAATTCACTTTTGTACACTTTTCCGTCACAATCCAAATTTTGTCGACGAGAACGCAATGGACTTTCTCCGTATTGACAGCAAAATAAACAACAACAAATAACTATAAGTAAATAGTACAACCAATTGTATAATAAGTATTTATAGTAAATAGTGGATCATTGGCTACTCCATTCAGTTTTAATTCTATACATGTCAAGTAATCAGAATTTCTTCATTTATGGTTCAACATCACATCCTCATAAGTATAATAAAAACAATATATCAATCTCACCTACCGTACTGATTTTCAATTTCTAAAAATAAAATGTGTATTTTTTCGTCACTAAAATTATTTTGTCGACGGGTGACCAATGTACTGTTAATCCACGTGTCCGTGGTTCGAGTCCACGTACCGGAGCAAGCTGGGTCGGTTACACGAACCAGTTAACAACTCAGAATAATAAACCCTTGGATCATTGCTCCAGGGGTTTATTTTTATCTGCCATTTCTTGTCGGGAGACTTAGGTTTTACGATCTCAATATCTTTGAGGATTAGGTTTAGAAATTGCTGTAATCGTGTTCTGTCTATCTTATCTAGAAATGGAACGAACATCTTCAAGTATTCTAACAATTGTTCCGGAGATATTGCTCTTTCCTTTAAATAATCGATTTCCTTATCGAGTTCATGGATATTCTTTTCAATAAATTTAACTTCTGATTCATAATCAGCGATTTTCTGGGTCAGGGTCGCAGTACCAACTCCGGATTCAATAGCATTAACTATATTATCCATTTTCAGGTTAATAGATTTCTTATTGCCCTGTAGCTCTGATTTCCTTTCAGTTAACTCCTTAATGCGAATTCTATCACCTTTTGCGGCAGTATCTGAAGCTGCCTGTAGGAACTCCTTATTGTCCGATGTTATCCTTTGGATCCAATCCAGAATAAACTTTTCGATAGCGAGTGCAGATATCTGTCCTCCGGGGCATGCTTTGGCACCCTCATGGCCAGATTTTGTGCATTTGTAATAATAGTGCTGATTATAGCTGCCGTCCTTCAGCTTCTTTTTTGTCTGGCTAGTAGTCATATTACTACCACAATAGCCACATTTTAGTAATCCCAGTAAGAGAAGATTTGACGTTTTAGGAATACCAAGACCAGATGATGCTGTTTTTTGTTTTTTCTTCTTCTGAACTTTCTTAAACAGTGATTTAGAGATAATTGCTTTATGCTCTCCATCAAAAACTTCATCGTGGAATTTTATTACCCCGGTATAGGTTTCATTCTGGAGAAATGAAAGGATTTTGTTCTTATTGAATTTTACTCCACCTCTGGTACTCCCAACATTCTTTCCAGATTTTGTTACTCTGGATGGAGTTCTAAATCCTTCAGAATTCAACTTCTCAGCAATTTTGGTAACACTATTATCATTTAAATAATCATTGAAAATACGTAGAATTATTTTAGAATATTTTGGATCAACGACCATTTTCTTATCTTGAAGTTCATATCCCATCGGAACTGTACCACCAATGAATTGTCCTTTCTGGGCGCATGCATATGATTTTTCAAATGTACGCTCAGCTATTAATTCCCTCTCAAGCTCAGCAAACACAATGAGTAGATTTCTAAACATCTTCCCATATGGATCATCATTGCTGATGCGGTGACTTTTTGTATCAAAATCAATCTCATTTTCTTCAAATTGTCCGATCAGATCAAACCAGTCTTTTGTACTCCGTGATATTCTGTCAATTTTGGTAGAAATAACTAAATTGAATTTACCTTTTTTTGAATCTGATATCAGTCTTTGGAGCTCGGTACGTTTTCCCATTGATGCACCGCTTTTTGCACTGTCGATATAGACATTATAAATCTCCCAGCCTTCCTGTTTACACCATTCCCTCAGTTGTTCCTCCTGATGGTCAAGGGAGCTGTATTTAAGTACCGTCTGATCATACGTTGACACTCTGCAATATAGAGCAGCAATTCGTTTGGTCGGTTTAATCTTTGGTTTTGTTCTGCGAGGCATTTTTGCTCCATAGTTGAAAAGGAAATTTACACTAAAATGAATAGGGTTAAATGGTTGAGAAATTGTCTGAATTGGGGGGGGCTACTCAGGGCGTTGTACTTGTCGGGAAGATTCTAGGAAACTTTGGATCTGAGTTTCTTGGGAACTTGGATTCGCCATCAGGGCACTGGTTCCTATGAACAGTTAAGAGCGCTGTTTATATTGAGGTTATTTGACGTTGTGTCCAAAATTTGACTATTGAATATAAGTTGTGAATTTGAGTCTAGAATACATACGATATTGATTGGGAATAGACTTATCGGGGTGTCCACATTATTGTTGCAAGATAGACAATAGCTACAGCGAGTATGACACTTTCGGTTTTATGGATCCAATCACATTGGGCAAGGATCGGTGAAATTGTAAGTGTGATAGTTAATAGTAGGCTTTTAATGGTTTTTTCCTAGAAAAATAAAGAGCAGTAATCCCTCTACATTTAATTTTATTTAATATTTTCTATGTTATTTTGAGATAATTCTATCGCACCACTTGTGATCTTAAGTATGTAGGCTGAAATTTGCATATTTTGCTCAATTGTCTTATTGTAAAACATATTCCGCAAAGTATATGACATATTCTCTTTTTTTAAGAATCCATTATTGAAATCACATGACTTAACAATAACTCCAGAATTTAGTATTTCTCTGATCTCACATGAGTATAGATCCAAAATTTTATATGTGGGCGCAATTATTGCGTTAAATCGGTAATTTGCTATATCAACATAAGTTATTTCAATTTGTATCTTATCACCAGGACAATATTTATCAATTAGTTTATCACAAGACATATATGACAACTGGTCATTGTGAATCAAACCATCAATTCCTTCCAATGTAATAAAAATACCATGATCTGTATTAACATTTTTTATTGTAGCTGTTTTGATATCCCCTCTTTTTATTTTGATATCACTATTATTGCTCGCTGATAAGGTTTTATTTCTAGATATAGTTATTTTTTCCTTGGTTGATCCTTCTGGCAATTCATAAACGTTATTTTCAACATTTTGAATCCAAATACTTAAATCTTTAATTATCTCGATATCATCTTGATTTGAATAACTTTTGGAACTCACCTCGTTTTCTATCCAATGTATTAAACGAGAGTTCTTCAAGAGAATTTCCCTCTGTCTATCATCAATTTTATAATGAGATTGAAAATCTTCACATTTTTGTTTGAGTGAAGCAAGCTGTTCAATAATGCTACTAATACTAGATCTTGTTTCTTTTAGGAATATGGCAAATCGATTATAATTATCGAAAATAATATTGTGTAATCTTATCATTTCCCATTCTTTAAGATTATCTAATTGTAATATTTGTTCAAAGTATTTAATACTTTCATCAAAATTAAATAAGTACATATTTACCCTAGCAATCTCTAAACAAATCTTATATTGATTTGGAGATATTTTTTCAGCAATTTTCAAGTTTTGTAATGCTTCATCATTTTCAGATTTATACTTAGAAATTATTTCTGCATAGAAAACTCTTATCACTGGGCTCTCTTGATTTAATTGCATAGCTTTGTAATAAGCTATTTCTGCTAAATCATATTCTTTTTTAACGAAATGTACAATTCCTTCTACTTTATAGATTTCGAAGTACTTATTGTCTAACTGCTTTGCTTTATCAATATATATTTTTGCTTTCGCATAATTTTTTCTATACTTTATTGCTTCATCTAAATATTTTGCTAAAACTATATCATTATCATCACGAATTGTAAAAGCATCAAAACTATAAGCGTCATTCTTTACTTTGGCTGCATTATGCTCCTTAAACGCTTTAAGATTATTATATTTACGTGTAAAATATTCTCTTTCACTAGGAGTTACAATATCAATTATATTTAAATAATCTTTTGATAATTCTGTTATATCATATGAAATACGATTTGGCGTAATTTTTTTTGTTATCAAATTCTTAGATAATAACATAGTTAGCTGTTCTTGAATATCATCTAGTTCAGAAAGATATGTCAAGATGCCTTTACGATGTTCGCCAATGTTACAAAGCATTACCTTAAGTACCAACTTACATTTTTCATCTAAAGTTGTGAAAACATTTTTGATACAAAAATCAAGAATCTCTGCTTTATTATCTAAAATTATATCAGGTTCAATTCCATTGCGAACAGACTGTACAAACCATTTTATCCAGAGTGGATTATTATGAAGATCATCACAGTATTTTGATAAATCATCCTTATTGTAATGAGTAAGCTCCTCACCACCGCGAATCTCATCCAATCTAGTCATTAATTTTATCGCATCAATGTTTGTCATGGGTTTCAAATTAAATATTCTCTCATTTTTACCAACGGGCAATCTAGATGTAATTAATATTTTGCTTTCTGACTCTGGTAGTTCGTCTAGGAATTGTTCAAGAAAGGATTCAATCTTATCGTCCAAAATATTTTCTAAATTATCAATAATGAGGAGGACTTTCTGATTTTTAAAAAAATCGATTATTACTCCAATACTTGAGCTATCATTATTCCCAATATAACTGTTAATACTATGGAAAATGCCTTCAGATGAATCAATATGTCCTTTAATCTCTTCAAAACCACTATTAGTTAATTCTGTTGCTTTTGAAGTTGTCCAAATAATATGATCATATTTCTTGGGTTGAGAATTACAGAGCAATTGAGCAATACGTAATGCTAATGATGTTTTTCCAACACCACCTTCAGAAATTATAGAAATTATATTTGATCTTCCATTTAAAATTTTTATTATATTTTTTATTTCATCTTCTCTTCCAATAAAACCTGTTTCTTCAAAATCTGCAATTGGTAGTTCTGCTTTTGTAATTAATTTTTTTTCATTATTCACTATAAATTTATTATATAGTGATGCATATGTCCCTCTATTAGGGTTTAAATTTTCAATATATATTTTAATTTCCTCATATCCGGATAACTGTGTATTTTGACCATATCCAATTTCGCGCTTAAATGTAACTTCTCGAATAAATATTCCGTTTGGATTACTTTTATTTTTTTTAGTGTAATCAAATTTGTTGATGTGAATCAATCTTCCATTTTGTATAGATGGCTTTATTAAGATTACAATAATCTTTTTTTTTCTATATTGTTTAATTATACAAGTATAGATCACACTCTTATATTTCTTAAAATCTTCTTTTGACAGGACCCATCTTGATAGATTAATACCTTTTTTGATTTCGATCCATCCCAATTCCTTATTAACTATAGATGGATATAGAAAATTTCGAAAATATTCATCTTCACTTTTCTCTAATAAATTTTTTGGATCACATTTTGAAATACCTACCGGTAATAAAGTTTTATCATTTAAGCCAATTAAAACTGCACCACCATTCGTATTAGAAATTGATATAATTGCTTTAACAACTTCCCAATACATAATTTCAGATTCTAAATCTTCTTTTAGTTCAAGCCACTCAAGTTCAGTAGAATTTGCAATTTCTAATAAATCTTCAACGCCCCCATTTTCGTTATTTAGGACTTTTTCTACTAATTGAAATCCTGTAAAATTATTTTCCATCATTTCCCTTGTAATATATTTATCCTATGAGTTTAGTTCTATCCAAATCAACAATAGTTCAGTGATCAATCTTAACAACTGGTGTATTTTGATTAAATAATCCGGAATTTTTAGCCCGAATCAATCCTAAAGGATAAATTGAACTAGTTTTTTGTTGATTATTAGGAATTTGAACCATAGCTACTGCAGTTGGTGTGGCTGAGCTATTGCAAAATAAATGGTGAATCGATTCAAGAGGTGACCCAAAGTGGTTATTCCCGAGATCGGCACTTTTTTCAGTAACCCAATACTTTTGATCGTCCTTATGTGAAAGTTGCGAAAGAGTTAAGTTGGCAGTCATATGTAGAAAATCAAATATCAAATTTGCTCTTTGACTTGCATCCGAAGACTGGCGGTTTGTTCCCAAAAATCTTGGGCTGCCCAAATCATCAACCAGATTGTATTCATGATGAATTGAAGGTTTTATTCCATGGAACTTTTTAACCATCTTTTTTGCTTCATACCTTAATAATAAATGAGGTTTATGATTCAATGCACCATAGCGAGTAAACCAAAATCGTTTAAGGCGATTGTTTTGAACAATTGGCAGAATTATCTCACCATATGCTTGCCAATACCAATCCTCTCTATTGAATGGGTGTTTGTCAGGTATGTCAAATTGCAATTGATATAGATTCAATTTATAACAATTAAATAAATTTAAAGATCGAATTTTCATACTATTTCCTCAATTAAAATGAATATTTAGAAGAATAGAAAGGGATATAATTAAAATTATATAGAATATTCATATCGTTAAATGGTGAATACTTTGTTAATTCCTTCTAAAAAATTACGAAAATAAAATCTAATCAATTGAAAGTTTATTCTCGTAAGTATTGTGTGACTATTTTTAGGGTAAATAAATTTAAACATAATAAGAAAATGCCAATATGCAGAAGGTTCAAACCCGGGCAATCCGGTAATCCAAGGGTTGCCCCAAAAAAGACAAGTGTATTCCAGATATACTTCGGAAAATTGGGGCTATCAGGCACCAGAAGAACTTCATGAGAGGGTAATTGAATATTTTGAGCTTCCAAAAGATTCAACACTATCAATGGCTGAAGCAGTTTTATGATTGTTTATACGAAAGCTTTAGAAGGTCAATCATGGGCAATTAATTTAATAGTGGATAGAACCGAAGGCAAGCCCACCCAAACAATTATTCAAAAAGATTCAAATAAACCTGATTTTACTAAAGTCGAATTTGTTCGGTTTAAACGATAAGTTGGAGAAAGTGGTCACAATAAAATGAAATCAAATTCTGCTACGAAAACCCCTGATAAACTGCGGAAAAAATGATGCCGGTGGGAGGAGAGATTCAAACCAGGTGTTAGTGGAAATCCCCGTGGAAGGCCAAAAAAGGGAGATGCTTGGGCAGATGTAGCAAATATTAGGTGCAAAAATGTGATAATGACAATTACTTCAGGAGAAGGAATGACTAAAGAGATGTCATTGGGGTGCAATAAAACCTTACGTCATACTATCATATTCGCTCAAGTCAATGCGGCTATGAATGGTAATATTCAAGCAGCAAATGGACTGGCAGATAGAACAGAGGGTAGACCTCAACGAATCTCCACACCAGAAGCAAGTATTGTGGATTTATCCGAAATTGCCCAAGAACTTGCAGGGCGATATGAGGTCAGGGGAATGAATTAATTTAAAGAATCAGAAATCATTTCTCTAATATTTCATCGTCAAAAATTCCCAGAATTACCCCTCTACCAGTGCGTTCCCAATTTTGCCCTATTTTGCGATAAATATTGATAAAATCTGATAGATTGTGAAAATGTGGGAATTGTTGGAATGTATCTAAAAATAAAAATCTCCCGACGGATGTGAGGGGAGAATAATGTACCGAGGGCGAGAATCGAACTCGCATGGAATAAAATTCCGAGGGATTTTAAGTCAGATGTATCCATTGAGACTTTAATTTTGATTATTTTGGTTGTAATCCTTCATAAACTGTTGGACACATTTTAATGAATCAGGCCAATTGGTATTTCCACAATTTGAACAAATAAAACTGGCTCGATTTTGTTTAAGAGTTGTCATAATATTCTCCTAAATTGTCTTAATTCTTGATAAGGAATGTATTTTATAAATCCGATTTCATGATTATTTCGTAGATTTGTTCTCCAGTACTTGTTAGCTTATCTCTAATTTCATCCCAGTAGTCCTTATCTTTTTTCCCTTTGTTTAATATTGGGAAAAGTAGATTTGCAAATTTTGGAGATTCTTTGATTTCATAATCAAATTGGTCTTGTGGAAACAATTCAATTACTCTTTCTCTTTTCTGCATACGATTGTCGCCTTGAAATGATAGCAGAATTGAGCAAGCATGATTATTTAACTGTAAATATATAGTTATTCCCTTTATTCCTTTTCCTAACCAACCCTCATCTCTTGCTGGAACAGGCTTCCCTGCAAACAATCCTGATTTTCTAATTGGTTCCCAAAATTCACTATATTTTATATTTTTTCGTTCTGTTTGAAGATCAATAGTTGGTCGTACAATATGATGGAATGAAAATTCGCCATGCTCGTTAACTTTTGCTTGAATCAAGTACCAATCAATTTTACTATCCTCATTTCTCAGATTGCATGTCACAATCATTAACTCCTCAAATTCCTCTGCAACTAATATGGCAACATTCGATTCTTTTAATCTTGCATAGGCTTCAAGCCTTCCCCAATGATCCCAATCGGCTTTGCCAAATTGATTTTCAATAACTAATATCCCGTCATTCCCAGTGGCTACAATATCAGCTTTTCTTGTCCCAACATTTGATTCCGTTTCTGCATCTTCAAAATCACCCACATCTAAAAGTCCAAGATTTTCTGCAAGTTCTGTTGAAAAATTCTCTTCACGAATGTAACGCTTTGATAATTTTATAAATTTTTGTGTTTTCAAGGTATTATCCCTTTATAGGTTTTGAAAAATAGCAGCTCAATCTTTCAGGCAACGAATCGATTTGCCACTCAGTTTTCCATTTAAAAAAACCGGATGGCCATCGAAACCGCTATTATTTTGGCTTATAGTAAAACCCCATGTTCTATGTCCGTAATGAGCCCAAAATATACTTCTAAACCCGATACCAGTAAAGTGGTAATGCCAATCTCGTTCTCCACCAGGAAGGATATTGAATTTGGACAATCCAAATTTAGGATTGCTTCTTAAGTCTGCACCTGCATTTTGAAATCGCACATTTTCCCATAAATTAGCATTTCCTGCCAACTGACTACATACACTATCTTCAAAGAAATCAAATAATTTTTTCCATTCTTCATATGAAGGTACATGCCATCCCTCTGGACTGATTCCTCGTTTATCACTTACTGCATACCAGTTGTAAATATTTCCATAGATATCAATATTTTTCTGTTCATCATTGTAGAAACAAAATGCTCCTTCAGATAAGTTTGCCCACTCATCATCACTATATCCAGTTGGGATAGGATCTCCATTTCTAAAATGAGTGACTTTTAGGTTCTCAGCCATCCATACTTGATCCCCAATCTTTACTGTTTTGTACACATTACCATCAATATCCGTGACAGTTTCATCGATCGTTGAAAGGAGTTTGTTAGTTAATGTGATACGCCTTTCAACTCGAGCAAGGCTATCATTTTGGTGGACGACTAGTGAACTGGATTTATCTTTTGTCATAATTCAAGTTTTCCAAAGATTCTAATTCAGATTGCAACTTATTTTTAATCTTTTATACATCTAACTGAGAAACCCCTCAATCCAATCCAAGTTTTCGGATTACCTTCCGACATATATAATAAATTGGGACCATTGCTATGAAAGCAATAGTTCTTAGTTGTAGACCAAAAAATCCCTTCAGAACCTATGCAACTATAATTCCCATCGGATCCACGGTCTCCCCCAGGACGGGCAGCAAACCCTACTTCATTTAAGGCTCCTCGATTAGGCCTATTCCAAAGATCAACCCCCTTTTCTTTTAAGATACCGCCTATTATGCCTGCACCCCCAAGATAGTCTACAAGTTCTAGCCATTCTTGATGAGTTGGAATATGCCATCCATTTGGCGCTAAAATTCTATCTTCAATTACCGAGGACAAGTTATATAGATTCCCATATACTTCAATATTTTTCGGATCATCATCATAAAAACAATATGCCCCAACATTTAAACTAGCCCATTCTTCATCGCTAAATCCGGTTGGGATAGGGTCTCCATTCCGATAGTGTGTTACCTTCAGGTTTTCAGCCATCCAAGTTTGGTTACCTATTTTCACCGTTTTGTGAACATTTCCATCAATATCTGTTACTGTATCATCGATTATTGAAAGGAGCTTATTAGTTATTGCTATACTCCTTTCAACCCGGGCAAGGGAATTATTATGGTGGATGGCTAGTGATTTAGATTTATCTTCTGTCATAATCAAGTTTTTCCAAGGAATCTAATTCAGATTGCAACTTCTTTTTAATTCCTGAAAAATGAGAGTTCCAGTTAGTAATCTTAGCAACAGTTTCATATACTTCCGACCCCTTCACCTCTTTCAGTTTTCTCAATAACTCATTTCTAACT
>Ga0233441_1002178_pt1 | contig 15079 bp, 16 predicted proteins | sample SI_123_September_4_FD_182781 | JGI IMG/M metagenome (GOLD analysis project Ga0233441, IMG submission 182781) | Seawater microbial communities from Saanich Inlet, British Columbia, Canada - SI_123_September2016_135_MG | ecosystem: Environmental > Aquatic > Marine > Inlet | place: Canada: British...
CGAATTCAAGGTTTTCTGTAACACCAACAATGCTTCAAAAAGAGGTGAATACTGAAGCAACAAGAGAGGCTTTTGAAGGGTATGTTGGTAAAAAGGTTATTCATGATTATCGGGGCATTCCTGTATTAAGTGCTTATACTCCGCTTAATCTTAATTTTATTAACTGGGCACTTCTTGTTGAGATTGATGAAGCAGAAGCGTTTGCCACAATTCATGACGTAGAAAGCAAGCTTACGATAATCGCATCCATAATGTGTGTAATTCTCGGAGGGTATATCTACTTTACATACCGGGCATATAAAAAAGAGGAAGACGAGAATATCTTAGAACCTGAAGAACAGGCAGTATCTTAAATAGAGCAGAACTCCAATAAACGTTTTGACAACCATACCCCTTTTACAAACACATACCACATAATTAAGCTATCGAGAGCTAGTTCTTCGCTGCACATATCTCTTTTTTTCATCACCAATCGAATAGTTCATTTCAGACCATTTTTTTTGAAACATTCGACATATTTTTTATCAGTTATCTGAATATGGTTAACTAACCACTGTTTCAGGTACTCAAGTATTTCACTTGCGATACGATAGTCCCCTTCAATCACTCTACTACAATATGTAATCGTCTTGCTAGAAAAATCATGGTGTTCTTCTTTGTGGTATTGAAATTCTGGATAATTGAATTCTACCATGTAAGACTCTTCGGTTGAAAAGTGATTGAGAGCATACACCGTCAATTCTTTTAATAATTTCGATATATCTTCGATATTGCTATTATGTTGCTTTGCCACAATAGCCGCATTCATTATGCGAATAAGCTCCTTATGCTCCTCATCAATTATCGATATCCCTATACTGTATTTCTCTTCCCATTCGATCATTTCAATATATTACCTTAAGAATGATATAAAATTTATATAAAAACGAATGATACTAGAACGTTTCAACTAAAATCACCGTTTCTTTCAAGTTTTCTGTGAACAGACCCCGGTTCATTTATAAAAGGATGGCTAAAGATACTTGTGATACTTTTCATCTGTTTTTTTAAGTCAGAAATTAAGAATACAGTCCAGCAAGCAAAATAGAATGGTTAGTACTCCTAACTGGCTTAGCTGATAATTTGATACAACCGGGAAATAGATACATTCGTGTTCACTTTTACACAAAGAACACAATCCGTTGGAAACCCCATTCATCTCTTATTAATAAGCAAATATAAGATTACCCTATTAAGAGCGCAATTATTATACCGTCACAAAGTCTATACTTAATGCCTTTTAAAAGATTTATGTATCAATAGCTATCAATGTATACCTTACGTGTGTTTCATTCTGAGACTGAATCAAACATACAGAACTGTATAATTATAAGAGTTAGCACAGATTCTTGTGAATTTTAAGGTGAATTTGCGCTTAGTATCTTTAATAAACTCTGAGTGGATCAATGGTAATGGATTTTAGATTTACTATCTATTATAATATCGTAAATTTACATAATCTTTCGAAAGGAAAATTGAAATGGCCACAATTCGTGAAATTAAATCGGTGAAGATGTTCATGGGGAAGCTTGCACACGGAGCAGATTTATTGGAAGAAATTACAAACATCTGTGTTGATAAGGATATTTGTCTGGGCCGTGTTGAAGCGCTGGGTGCTGTCAAAAAAGCCAGACTGGGTTATTACAACCAACAGGATCATGTGTATCGTTTCTATGACCTTAATCAAACGCTTGAGATTACTAATTTAACAGGAAATATTTCAATTAAGGACAGTGTGCCTGTTGTTCATGCCCATGTCACCCTTTCAGACAAAGATGGCCATGCTTTTGGAGGGCATCTTGCTCCGGGAACAATAGTTTTTGCCTGTGAGGTTGCAATTCATGTTTTAGACGGGCCAAAATTTGAGAGAGGGCTTGATCAGGAAACAGGTTTGCCTTTATGGAAAATGGATGAATAAGTTTTCGCTATTATATGCACCAGTAATTTCAGACTGATTATACCTGTGTATACTGTGAAATTTTATGCGAAGTTTTGAGACAATATTACCGAATTAAGGCACCTTTGAACCTAAGTGTTCAAATGCAGAAGAACAAAATCTCCACGATGCTTCTTTTACTTCTTACTACCTGCCAACTTCTTCCTTTGATAACTTGCGGTATCAAAAATGTTGTTTTGAGACTGTTGCCGGAAACACTTAGCTTCGCCTGCATGACAGTCGGCAAGCGACCGATTGAACATGAAGTTATTCACCTCATTCAGGATAGCGAAAAGCCGTTATTATAAATTGTGATATAGCCTGAAAAGAGGAATAGAAAGGATTAAGCAACATACATGTTTAGGTCCATGCAGGTACTATAACGTTTTTTTCTTATTGTTTTGCCTTGTAATCTTCTATGATTTTCTTCAGGTGCCGTGCATATTCCCAGGGCCCACCCTGCAGATATCCCGTTTTAGCGACAGGTTTTCCGTCTGGGCTGAGAATAATAATAGTCGGGTAGCCCTTGACATCGTACTCCTCTGCTAAATCCATATTTTGCTGTTTCAACTCTTTTGGCTGCACTTTTGCACTGGGAAAGTCTACCAAGACACATACGAGGTTCTCTTCTGCAAAATCCTTAAAGGCTTTCTGTGAAAAAACTTCTTTTTCCAATCTTATACACCATCCACACCAGTCAGACCCGCTGAAGTCAAGCAGCATGTATTTACCGGACTCTTTGGCAGCTGATGACGCTTTTTTCAAATCTGTCTCCCAGTTTGTAGCTTCTGTTTTTGAACAGTACAACATTGCTATTACTATAAAAACAATACTTGTGATAACATATTTTCTCATTATATTCTTTCCTCTCAGTACCTTTCTGATTTATAACTATTATTATAATTCCATGAAAAAAGCAGGTTCTCAATAGACAAACGGAAACCTACCCTTAATCCTCTCCCTGCGTAGAAAGGGATATGAGGCGTTGAAAAAATTTAAAAACACCCCTCCGCCTATTGCAGCCTCACAAAGATCCCACATAGATGATAATTCTAGTAACAAGCTATATTATACAGATGGATTATGTGAAATGGTATCGTTTTTACATTAACGGAATAAAATAAGATATGATTTTAACGCTATGTATAGAACAACAGGTTGAAATAAACTGGCGGAGAACAAAATCCTCTTTTGATATAATAATATTATTTGAATTCAGGAAAAGGGTTAATCTTTGCTGATTACTTTTAACGCTTTTCTATAAGCATCTTCAGTCCAGCACAATCTGAAATGAGAGCACTTTTGACACTCCTTGAGTAAACCTTTTCTTTCCATAAGTACTTTTCCGGAAAGAGATTTTTCTGCATCTTCCCGTTCCTTAAGTAGACACAATGGCTCATCCGTCAGACAACCATGTTGGTTGTAACAGTTAATGCAGATATTTTTACGTTTTTTTTTATCTGTCATATTTATTCATATTTGCCAATAATCACGAACGCAAAAAAGGCTTGTACTTAGATAATAAGTACAAGCCTTTTAATATTTGACCCCAAGGGGATTTGAACCCCTGTTGCCGGGATGAAAACCCGGTGTCCTAGGCCAGGCTAGACGATGGGGCCTGATTTCGGTATTACTATAAAAGTGAGGGCAGAAGGACTCGAACCTTCGACAATCGCCTTAAAAGGGCGGTGCTCTACCAACTGAGCTATGCCCCCCATATATTTATACTGTTAAAATTTCGCTGGTCTTCTGCTTTAAAAGCTCATTCATTTTAGTTTCGTTTTCGTGTACACACTTCTGTATCAGATCTTTTGCTTTTTTTGCTTCGTCCTCAGTTAGTATTGAATCCTTTTCCTCTTTATCAATGTGTTTATTTGCATCACGTCTTATATTCCTGATAGAAATCTTGCTAGCCTCTGTCATATCCTTTATTTGGGTAACAATTTTTTCCCTTCGATCTCCGCTTAAAGCCGGAATGGGAACTCGAATAATCTTTCCATCTGAATTTGGTGACAATCCCAGATCGGATTGTGATATAGCTTTATCAATGTCCTTTATAATGGAAGGATCATAAGGGCTGATAATCAGTAATTGTGGTTCCGGCGCTGTAATATTTGCAATTTGTTTAATTGGGGTAAGAGAACCGTAACAACTGACTCTCACATTTTCAATAAGACCTGGTGTTGCCCTACCAGTCCTTATACTCTTAAATTCTTCTTTCAAAAGTTCAAGAGATTTTTCCATCTTTCTCTTTGTTTCATTTTGTATTTCCATCGATGTCATTTATCGCATCCTACATATGTGCCGATTTTGCTACCAATTATAGCCTTATAAATATTGTTCTTTTTTCTGAGATTGAATACAACTATTGGAAGTTTATTTTCCATGCTTAGAGATATTGCTGTCGCATCCATTACATTTATCTTATTATTTAACGCTTCCATATATTCTAGTCTATTATACTTTTTTGCTTTCGGGTTGACAATAGGGTCATCGGAATATACACCGTCAACCTTAGTCCCTTTAAGAAAGGCATCAGCACCAATTTCTATTGCTCTCAGTGCGGCTGCGGTATCAGTTGTGAAATAAGGACTACCTGTTCCTCCGGCAAGAACAACAATAAACCCTTTTTCAAGAAAGCTCCGGCATTTATGAATAGTATAAGGCTCTACAATGCCCTGTATTTCAATCGCGCTTAAGACTTTTGTCGGTATTTTAAGTTTTTCAAGTGAGTCCTGTAGAACAATTGCATTAATGCTTGTAGCAATCATTCCCAATTGATCTGCCCGTGTACGCTCAACACCTGACTGGCTTAATTTTGAACCTCTTATAATATTGCCGCCACCTACAACTACAGCGATCTCAACTCCGGCAGCTCTTGCACTGCTGATTTCTTTTGCGATTAGATCGCATTTTGGAATATCTATTACCGATGAGCTCTCTGAACAAAACCCTTCGCCACTAATTTTTAAAAGAACACGTTTGTGCTTTTTGATAGCAATGATTCTATTCTCCAATCGCAAATCTTGCAAAACGACTAATCTTAATGTTTTCGCCAAGCTTTGTAATTGCGTTTTTTAATAAATCTTCTATTGTCTTATCGTTGTCTTTTACAAAAGACTGATTAACTAGGCAAACTTCTTTATAAAAACTTTCCATCTTTCCGTCAATTATTTTATCCCTTACATTGTCAGGCTTATCTTTAAACTCTTCATTGTATGCCTTTCTTTCCCTATCAATCATTTCTTGAGGGACAGTTTCCCTGCTTACGGCCATCGGATCAGTCGCTGCTATATGCATACAAATGTCTTTTATCAGATCAGCAAAAACGTCATTCTTGGCAACAAAATCAGTCTCACAATTAATCTCGACCAAAACTCCTAATTTACCATTGGTGTGTATATACGAACCCACTCTACCCTCAGGAGTCCCACGTGATCCCTTTTTCATGGCTTTGGCTAGACCTTTTTTTCTTAGAATTTCACCTGCTTTTTCAAAGTCACCATTTGCTTCTTCGAGTGCGTTCTTACAGTCTAAAAAACCCGCACTCGTCCGATCTCTTAATTCTCTTACGCTTGATGCCTCAATAGCCATTGTACTGTAACTCCATCTATTTATCTTAAGTTTTATTGATAATAAAGACCATATTTGAGGGGAATTTCAACTGTTACAAGATGTTATTTTGGTAGATAAAACTTTTAAGTAGTTTCTTGTAATACCTTGCCGTCTTCTTCTGTTTTCGCTGAAGGTTGTCCCTCTAATATTGCATCTGCTGTTTTATTTAAGAATAGCCTTATTGATCTGATAGCATCATCGTTTCCCGGCACACATACATCTACGAGGTCAGGGTCACAGTCTGTATCCGTCAGACATATTGTTGGTATTCCCATCTTTCTAGCTTCTTTAATCGCTATGTGTTCTTTTTTAGGATCCACAATAACTAACACCGATGGCAGCTTATTCATATTTTTTATACCTTCCAGGTTTTTAGTGATCTTTTTCCTCTCACGAGTGAGTGAAGATATTATTTTTTTACTATAATTATGAATTGATCCGTTTTCTTCTAGCGCTTCAAGCTCTTCCAATCTTTTCAAACGTTTACGAATTGTCTCAAAGTTTGTTAACGTACCACCAAGCCATCTCTCGCAAACGTAATGCATATTAGAACGTTTAGCTTCGGCAACAATGGCATCTTTTGCCTGCCATTTTGTGCCTACAAAGAGCACCTCTTTCCTGTTATTAGACACTTTCGCAAGAAACTTATAAGCGGTAATCAATCCTCTAACGGTCTCTTTCAGGTTAATTATATGAATCAGATTACGCTTCCCAAAAATAAATGATTTCATCTTGGGGTTCCAACGGCTGGTCCTATGTCCAAAATGAAAACCTGCATCTACTAATTCTTGAAGATTAACTATTGGCAAATTCAACTCCTTATATAAAATCTCTGTCCTGTGACTCGAAAGCGTTTTATTATATCAAATAAAAGTATATGCACAAGTACAATTATAATAAAAAACTACTATAGATGGCTTGTCAGTAATGAACCAATATTGTTTCACTTATTATAGTGTCTAATTTGCTATTCTTTTCAGTAGAAAACCAAAAAACCTTCATACTGTCTCTTCCGACGTATTAATATTTGCTAATTTTAAATTTTTGTTAATTTCTTCCCTTATTACATCTGCTATTTTTATGGCCTGTATTCCCTCTTCACCTGAAACAACTGGCTCTTTACCGTTTTTCACACAGTCTATAAATGATTCCAATTCCTTTTTCAGTGGTTCCTGATTGTTCATTTTTATTCGTTCAATTTTCAACATGTCTCCAAATGAAAAGTTTTTGAGATCAGTAATGTTTGAAACGCCTTTATTTTCAACATCAATAGATTTCAGTGTTAGCTTTGGAGATTTCTTGTAAATAAGAGCTTCTTGTTTTTGATAATCAAGCGATATATATGAATTTTCAGAGAAAAGACGAATCCTTCTCATCGGTTCGAAAGAAACCCTGCTTGCCGTAATGTTTGCGACACAACCATTCTCAAACTGGATACGAGCATTTGCAATATCCTCTTTATCAGCTATAACATTTACACCAACCGCGTCTATCTTTTTTACTTTAGACTTTGAAAGATATAAAATAATGTCTATATCGTGAATCATCAAGTCTAAAACGACACCTATGTCGGCTGAACGGAATGTAAATGGGCTTAACCTATGACATTCTATAAATTTCAAGGAAACATCAAGTTTTTTGATTGTCTCTAGCGCAGGATTAAATCTTTCTATGTAACCTGGCTGTAATATGACTGAGCTTTGTCGGCTCAGTTTTATTAAGTCTTCAGCCTCAGAGACAGTACCTGTCATGGGCTTTTCTACTAATACATGGATGCCGTTATTAAGTAGTTCTTTGGTAATTTCATAATGAGACTTGGTCGGTACGACGACGCTCGCTACATCAACCTTATTTAAGATCTCTTTAATTGAACTATAGTATCTAGTTTTACAACGCCCTGCCACTGCTTCACCAGCATCTTTATCAGTATCTACAACCCCGACGAGGCTAACGTCCGACATCTCGGAGTAGATACGCGCATGTTCCTTGCCGAGATGACCTGTGCCCACTACTGCAACCTTCAATTTTTCCAAAGCTTTTTATCTCTTATGATATGTTTGTTAAAGTTGACCGTAAAGACTCCCTGTATCTACCGAATTTACCTTTATCAACGTTTCTAAAAAATTCTATGAGGACTTTTATTTCAGATAACATATCTTTCTGATTCTCCAACTCAGAAAGTATCTGGTTTCTGTTCAATGTTTCTGATCGAAATAGCTGTTTAAATGCCTCCCTTATGGCATTAATTCCGTCTTCTGAGAATCCAGCTCTTTCCAATCCTATTACATTTACTTTTCTGACCTTGGCAGGATTACCTTCTACTATCATGTATGGTGGCACATCCTGAACAATTCTTGATAGCCCGCCTACATAGGAGTGCTGGCCAATAGTTACAAATGGCTGTATGCCGGCCAGCCCCATCAACTTTGCATGTTTTTCTATCTTTATATGCCCTCCTAAAAGAACACCGTTAGCGATAAGGACACTGTCTTCAATAATGCAATCATGTGCTATATGTGAACATGACATAAATAAGTTGTTATTACCTATTAACGTCTCTCCGCCTCCTACTTCTGTTCCCGTGTTGATTGTTACGCTTTCTCTGATAGTGTTGTCACTTCCAATTATAAGTTTTGATTGTTCACCGTAATATTTTAAATCTTGAGGCTCCGCTCCTATTACTGAATTGGGAAATATTACGTTGTTTTTGGCTATGGTTGTATTACCGGTGATTGTAACATTATTATGAATGACGTTTCCTTCATCAATCCTCACGTTTTTATCTATTACCGTAAAAGGACCGATTTCAACGTTTTTGGCTATAATGGCTTCTGGATGAATGATCGCGTTTGAATGTATTTTCATTTATATAGTACGTTTTTATTATGATAGGACTAATGCACTAATGCCAAAATAGTTTAGTTTGAATTATGAATTTTTGTGAGTTCTTGAACTCTTATTAATTTGTTTAATAACAAATCCAAATAGCATATTTCCGCTTATTTATGAGCGTATTTTTTAGCGCTTTCATAAATTTTCTCAGCCATACAAGTATTTAAATAATGCCCGGATTTAGTTGCAACTATACGAGCATGCAATGTAAGATTCGTTAAATAAAGGTCACCTATAATGTCCAATATCTTATGCCTTACGCATTCATTTGGAAATCTTAACTCAGCAGGGGACATAGATAGGGGTTTTGTTATCGAACCATCCTCTTGCAGTATAAGACTATTGTCATCAGTAACTCCTTTTCCCAATCCTAGTTTTTTATATTCTTCAATAACTGTGCATAGACCGAAAGTTCTCGCAGGTGCGATTTGAGTACTGAAATTATCTTCCGTCATTTCGATTTCAAAGCATTGTCTGTTTAAGAATGATCCATTAAAATCAAGAATGTAAGAAAGAGACAGTCCTTTATCATATGGTAATGCGATCATACTTGCATCACCGTTACTCACTCTTAATTCCTCTTGCAAATAGTATGTATTTTTTGGTTCTGCAAGAGTTTTTATCCCTGTTCCTTTAAGCAGTTGGAGAAATAAAAGCGAGCTACCATCTCCTGCCGGTACCTCATTGCTATTGACTTCTATCTCAATATTGTCAATACCAAGTCCGGAAAAAGCAGCCATCACATGTTCAACACTTTTTACACCTACTCCATCTTTTTCTAATGTTACCAGCCGCTTTGTATCATAGAGCATTTCAATGTTTGCCGGTACTTTTGGATGACCCTCAACATCAGTGCGTACAAAAACAATACCTGTGTTTGCCAGAGCCGGTTTAAAGCGAAGTTTAACTTCTACTCCTGTAAATAAACCTATTCCAGAATACTCGACTACCCTTGAAATTGTTCTTTGAAGATTGTCCAAACTTTATTCCCTCGCCTTTTCTTTGGCATAGGAAGCATTTAAATTATCTATTACGTCTGATGTAATGTTAACGGACTCTGAATGATATAACACTGTTCTTATTCCTATTTTAAATTGAAGATCAGAGATTTGTCCACTTTTCAACTCAGGCTCTTCTTTTTTAATAATGAGATCAAAGTTATCTTGCTTTCCAATTTCTTCAATTTTCAGTACTACTTCTTGATATATGCTTTCGAAGAAATCTTTATATTTTTTAAGCAGTTGTCTCTCTGCGAATTTTGCATAACCTTCAAGCTCCACATTTTTTCTTTCCAACAAGTTTTCATTCTTTCCCCTACTTTCGCTGCCCAAATCAAGCAACTGAGTCTCTTCATCTAGATCTATAAGCTCTTTCCTTTTTTTATTTATTTCATCTTGAAATTCCTTTTCCTGCTCTTTGAGCTTCTGATCCAGATCAAGTCTCTTTTTGTACTTTTCGAATACACCGCCTATGTCTACTACGCCAATCTTAAAATCTTCTGCTTCGGCAGTTGCGATCTTTACATTTGTATAAATGAAACTTGCCAGTAAAGCAAGTACCAAGCACATAATTGGCGTTTTAACAGATGATAATTTCATAATATTAAATTCCTTTCCTAATTTATTAGAAGAAAAACAATAAAGGGTTTTCTAACGTCCTCCTCCAAAGTTAAATGTTATCGCTTGCTCATCATCAGAGTCTTTTCTTATGACTGGAAAACCAAAGTCAATGGCGACAACAGAGTTTCCCATAAAAGGCACTTTTGCTCTAAAACCGAAGCCTATTGTAGCGCGAAAGTTGCTAAGGTTTACGTCGTTTAGATCGGTATCCGCTTTTCCTGCATCAACAAAAAAAGCACCTCTGAGCATGTCACCGTAAACAGGCATAGTATATTCAGCTGATGCAAGGAGCATTGACTTACCGCCAACGTGTTCATTTGATGGCACATCATATGGCCCCACACCCCTGAAGGCAAAGCCTCGTATAGAATTAGCACCTCCGGCAAAAAAACGTTCGAAGATCGGCACACCTTCATCTGAAGTAGATTCAATAATGCCGAGTGTTCCTCCATACGAGAGAACATGCTTACCCCTCCAGTCAGGAAAGTTGAAGACGGTTTTGTACTTTTTTCCCTTTATTAGGAATTTTATTATATCAACATCGAGGCCTGAGAATTCCAGAGATGACGACACTTGGTAACCTCTTGAAGGGAGCATTCTGCTATCCCGCCTATCCAACATCGCCGTCAGTTCCAAGCTTAATTTGGCACTGCTTCCTTGTATGTCTTGTACAACAAGAGGTGCGTTACTGTCAACGTTTTGTATTCCAATTATCTCAAAGTTTGGAGTAATTCCTAGCCTCACTCCCTTGAGCACAGTCTTGCCAATACTCATTTTTGCGCCTTTTCTCTCTTCATCATAATCCTCTCTTCCGCGCCGGAATATATTAGCACTAAGTCCGAGACTGTACCCTGAATCAAAAATAGCAGGATTATTAAACGAAAACATACCTTCTGTTCTTTGAATTCCCGGACTAAATCTCAAAGTTATTGTGTGACCTCCGCCTCGAAATGCATTACCTGACATAAAGTCTTTCCAGTCTTTAGGCAAATCAAATATATCAAAATTTTTATCAGTATATGAGACATCACCGAAAAGTCCGGCATTGGCGCCAAATCCTCCACCAAACCTTAACATTCCAGTTCTGCCCTCTTTTACATTAACAATTGCATCTTTCGTATTATACTTTGTGCCAGGAAGGTAAGTAATTTCTGAAGCAGCACCGCTTTGGCTGTCAAAGTATCCTGTACCTGTCAATATCTGTTCACTTCTCTTAACTTTTACCGTGTCAAGCCTTTCTCCGGGAAAAAAGGTTAAATTCCTACGGATGACATTGTCCTTCGTCTTGTCATTACCAGATATTATAATTTTTTCTATGAAAAACCTTTCGTTTTCAAGAATATCGAATGTTATATCAATTTTTGGTTCAACTTGTTTATAGGCGTAGCCAGCTTGCACGTTTGCATTAAGATGGCCTTGCCTGCCATAGGCCATTCGTACGCTCTGCGAATCTTTTTGGAGTAGCTCTGGCATGAATGCGCTCCCTTTCCTTAGTTCGAGCATGCCAATTATCTCATTGTCAGTGTAAAGCTTATTCCCTTTTATATTTACATTGTCAACGTAATACCTTTCTCCTTCATCTATCGACACATGAATGAACATCTTTGTCCTATCTGAGCTATATTGTTCTTTCCATTTTACATCAGCATCTAACCATCCACCGCTCCCATAAAACGCTTTTATTCTATCAATGTCTTCTTCAAATTTACTCTTATCAAATTTACCCGCAAAGAAAAAGCCAGGAAACTTCCTCTTTTTCGTGGAAATGAGTTTAGCAAGTCTTTTAGAAGAGAATGTTTTGTTTCCTTCAAAGACTATCTCTTTAATGAAGATCTTTGAACCTTCTCGAATTTTGAATGTTATACTTACATAGCCATTTGTTACCTTCTCTTCACTTTTAACATCATTGAGTGAAAATCCTTTACCTTGGTAAATCTCACGAATTTTGTCTTCGTCCAGTTTTAGTAAGTAACGTTTTAAATAATCTCCTTCTCTTATCTGTATAGCGTCGCTGAGCTTTTTTGTCTTAACCTCATCGTTGCCTACAAAAACAATACTTTTTATGACAGGACGTTCCAGTACAAGGAAAATCACCTTGACTCCATCTTCGTATGGCTCTACTTCTACTTCTATGTTATCAAAGAATCCCAACAGCCAGATAGCATCAACATCCTGACTAATTGCTTTTGGGTCATAAATGTCTCCCTGGTTTGTTTTTATTGCAGCTTTTATTGTTGAACTGCTAACCCTGTCATTACCTTTAAATTCTATTTTCTTGACAACAGCCGAAGCAGCTTCGTTTCCCTGGGCATTAAGTAGTTTAAAACTATCTAATGATAGAAAAACGGCAAAAACAATAGCAACTATTTTAATCTGTTTATATGACATAGATCTATAATGTATCAAACGAATCTAATGATGCATCATTTATGTAGTTTTCAAATCTTAAAAATTGATTACGAAAAGTAAGTTTTATTTTACCAGTGGGGCCGTTTCTTTGTTTCGCAACGTCAACATCAACTTCACCTGGATTCTTAGTCGGATCGTAATAATCTGCTCTGTGCAGTAACATAATTACATCAGCATCCTGTTCAATCGATCCGGATTCACGCAAGTCAGACATTCTTGGAGTATGTCCTTCTCGTGTTTCTACTGAACGATTCAATTGAGAAACAGCAATCACTGGTACATTTAATTCCCTGGCCAGCGCTTTCAGTCCTCTAGAAATACTGGAGATTTCCTGTTGTCTATTTTCTGCACTTCTACCTTCCATTAGTTGTAGATAGTCAATAATAACTAACTGAATATCGTATTGCAACTTAAAGCGCCTGGCTTTAGCTCGTATTTCAAGGAGACCAAGTCCTGGAGTGTCATCAATAAATATTGCCGATTCTGATAAATCGCCCATTGCTATAGGGAGCCTTGACCAGTCGTCGTCACTAAGTTTACCTGTACGCATTAAATGCGCATCAATCTTAGCGGCCGAGCACAACATGTTTTGTGATATCTGCTGTGCTGACATCTCCATCGAAAAAATCAACATTGGCATTTTGTCTTTTGGATTTGCCAGATTTGCGCCAACATGTTCCGAAATATTTAATACAAAACTTGTTTTACCCATACTGGGCCTTGCCGCAATAATTATCAACTCTCCTCTTTGCAATCCGCATAGTTTTTCATCTAGATCGGCAAAGCCAGTTGGTACGCCGGTTAATTTGCTTTCGCCTTCATGTAAACTTTCTATGTAGTCCCAAGTACCCTGGAGTATGTCATGCATACTCGTAGTTGGTTTCGCAAATTTACGCTGTGTGATATCAAATATTTCTTTTTCAGCTATATCTAATAGTTCATCGGATTCTAAAGAGTCGCTATATGCCTCATGTTGTATTTTTGCCGTGGCGGCAATTAAATCTCTTTTTACTGTCTTTTCTCGTACAATTTTTGCGTAATATTCTAAATTGGAGGCGATTGGAACTGATTCTTCCAACTCCATTAAGTAGCCAACACCGCCTACCTTTTCTAATAAAGAGAGCCTGTTTAGCTCATCCTTCAAAATGACGAGATCAACCGCATTGTTCTTGTCGTAGATATTGACAATTGTTTCGAAAATATGTTGATGTGCAGTCTTGTAGAAGTCGTTTTTGCTTAAACTCTCTGTAACAAGGCTGATTGCTTCATTATCTATTAACAAAGAGCCCAAAACACATATTTCTGCTTCTATGTTAAATGGTTGTGTTTTTTCTTGTATTAGCCCCGTTGTCATTGTATAAGCCTTTGCCTGATAACTCGCAGTTTTTAAGAAGGGTAACTAAAACAGGATTTTCTTGCAGTTAATCTTTACCTGTTTCTGAGTTATTTACAGAAGGAGCTTCAGATGTTTCTTGCTGGGGGCTTACTGGCGTTTCAGATTCGCTTACAATCTGTACCCTGCATTGCGCTTTAACATCAGGATGCAACATTACACTTACATTATACAGATCACATTTCTTGATCGGTGTTTCAAGAATTACCATCTTTTCATCTATTTTAAAACCTTTATCAGACAATGTTTTTGCAATATCGTTGGCAGTTACAGAACCAAAAAGTTTTCCTTCTTTATTTGTTTTAACAGTGATGGTATAAGATAAATTCGAAATTTCATCTGCTAATACTTGAAGTGTCTTGATTTCTTCCTTTCGTTTTTCATCATTTTTTAATATTTGCAGGTTAATTTGCTCAATATTTCCTTTGGTTACGACGGTAGCAAGCTTTTTAGGCAATAGATAATTTCTAGCATAGCCATTTGCAACATCAACTACATCTCCGATGTTACCTAATGATTTAATTTCTTTTTTTAGTAATATTTTCATGAATTAATAATCCTATCGCTAACCAAAATATGGACAAGCAACTTTATGTATGATAAGAAAATAGAATACGAACGAGTTTTTCAGGTAAAATTTTGTAGATCAGGTTAAAAGTGCCATGTGCCTGGCTCTTTTTAAAGCAATTTTTACTGAGCGCTGATGCTTCGTACAATTGCCTGAGCGTTTTTTCGCAAGCAATTTTCCCTGACTACCAACGAGCTTTTGTAAAAAATGCATATCTTTGTAGTCGACAGACTCTACTTTAGACCTGCAAAAACGGCATTTCGTAGCAAATTCTTGATATTTTTTTTTCTTGTGTGGTGACTCTACAGGTTTTTTCTTTTTAAATTTTCGTTTCATTAATACCGTTCTTTTAAAAATTGTTAAAATTGATATTTACTTAAAATGGTATTTCTTCCTCATTAACATCAGTAGGCCCTATGCCTTCCGGGAAGCTCGACCCTTCATCTTTTTTTGTTTTACCACCTAGAAATTGAAAATCTTCAGCCACAACACGCAGGGCATTACGCTTTTGACCATCCTTTGTTTCCCATTGTTGAAACTGCAATCTACCTTCTATAAAAATAGGGTTGCCCTTACTAAAGTATTCATTAATAACTTCCGCACGCCTG
>Ga0233441_1002188_pt1 | contig 15041 bp, 13 predicted proteins | sample SI_123_September_4_FD_182781 | JGI IMG/M metagenome (GOLD analysis project Ga0233441, IMG submission 182781) | Seawater microbial communities from Saanich Inlet, British Columbia, Canada - SI_123_September2016_135_MG | ecosystem: Environmental > Aquatic > Marine > Inlet | place: Canada: British...
AAAAGTATGTTTAATTTACACTTAAAAGAATGCGAATTTAGATTTAATAATCGCAAGCAAGATATTTATAAAGTTTTGCTTGGAATGTTTAGAAAAGAGTCGCTTAAGTTGTCATGACCCATTTTGTTTTAAATGCTGAGCTGTAGGTTGTACGTTTTTTACTCATATTTTTTACTCCGAATTGTTGGGTTAAGTTTAACTCGTTCGAAATAAGAAATCTTAAATTGTTGTCTTAATTTGTTGGGGTGTTATACTATTTTAAAACAGAAGATGAAAAATAGTTAAAATCATAACTAAATCTTCTTATAGAATAACTAAACATTAGTCAATGACATACTCCATTTTTCTTAATAACATAGAAAAATGATTTACATAATATGCTCACATCAAACCAAAATGATTTGCGATTCATATACTCTATATCTAATGTAACTTTATCAGCAATAGATAATTTATCTCGGCCATTAATCTGTGCCCAGCCAGTAATGCCAGGCCGTAGTTTATCTACACCCTTCTTAGCACGTAAGGCAATCAAATCCTCTTGATTGTATAGCGCAGGCCTTGGTCCAACAAAACTCATATCGCCTTTTAATACTGAAAACAGTTGTGGAAATTCATCCAAACTTGTCGAACGTAAAAACCCACCAATTGGTGATAAACAAGAATTTGGATTATCTAGTAAATGCGTAGCCACAATAGGTGTGTTAATTAACATTGATCTAAACTTTGGCATTTTAAAAATTAAATTATTTCTACCAACACGATCAGACCAATATAAAGCGGGACCTTCTGACGTTAAACGAACAACGATAAAAATAATAAGCATTGGGATTGTTAACGAAACTAAAATTACAATTGCTAATAATAAATCAAAAACACGTTTCATTCATCTCCTTTAAAGTCTTTTTTGCTTTAAACCCAAGTTCTTCCAATTTGCAAGAAGAGTAACACTCGTCTCCTAATAGTTTATTTATTTTATATTTAATGTGAGGGCTTACTAGGCCAATCATATTAAACAATATTTTTGGTACACTCCATTTTGGTATTGATTTCCCTACCACATCACACATAGCATTATAAATCTCACGAGAAGAATGAGGTATGCCATCTGTTGCAATAAATATTTCTCCATTAGCAAGATTTTCTTTGGCTACTAATAAAATTGCTCGAACTAAGTCATCTACATGGATCATCGATCTTTTGTTACTAGTCTCTGGCAACGATGGAAACCAGCCTTTTTTAATACCTAACAACATTAATTCAAGATTTCCTTTAACATTGGGTCCATAAACTAAAGATGGGCGAATAATTGTTACATGCATGCTTGAATTAAGGCCTATTTCTAATAATTTTAACTCAGCCTCCCTCTTAGTTTCACCATAAATACCATCAGGCTCACCTTGCTCTTCTTCGCTTATGCATTGCCCAAAAAGTGGCAACCCACCTGCTTTAACACTACTAACAAACACAAATCTTTTAACCTTAGACTTAATAGCAAGTTCAGCCAACCGCACTGTCGCATCAACATTAACCTTTTGGTAAAGTCCCTTAATTTTTCTTTCATCACGTATATCATGCGCAAAACCAGCTAGATGAAAAACCGTATCCACCTCATTCAAAGCATCATTAGGAATCTCCTCAGACTGCAAATCACAAATAACTGTTTCATAATTTAATTGCCTTATACGAGACAAAATTCGAATCTCTCCATCCAATGCTTCAACAAGTCTTTGTCCAACAAATCCTGTAGCACCTGTTATAAAAAATGATTTCACACTAATGATAGAATATGGGCGGCCATTTTTTGCATAATTTTTTCACGATTATACTCTTTAATAAAAAAGTCAATTTTCTCCTTATCTATTTTTAAAGACTCTGCTTTCTTGATGAGTTGCACACACTGATTTACATTGCCAGGATCAAACACAGTAGCATATGGACTGTTATTTTTTAGAAATTTAGCCGAATAACCGCTTAATCCGGCTACAATATACTTACCTGATGCAGTATATTCAAAAATTTTAGATGGCAACACTCTACGAAAAGCAGGAATATTATTCAAATGTAAAAATAAAATATCTGCATTTTGATAAAAATCAATTAGTTTCTCACGTTTAACTGGTGATAATATTTCAACATTATCAATATTCTTACGCTTGATCCCACCCTCAAGAGAAGCTTTCATCCCACCGTCACCAACAACTAAAAATTGATAATTTTTACCTAGTTTTTTTGCAACATCTGGCAATATAACCTCTAACCCTTGACCGCTACCAATATTCCCTGCATATAAAATTGTTTTAAATTGTTTTAATACTATATCTTTTTTATTATTTATTTTTGTAAACTCCTGATCCACTCCGTTTGGATAAAAAGACCAATTAGACGTATCTATACCTTCTTCTTGAAAATACTCAGGAAACCCTTCTGACACAACATTGACACCTATCGCTCCACTTAATAATTTATCTTCTAAAAAAGAGAATATTTTTTTAGATACACTTCCTAACATTTTATTTTTACGTGAAAATAGATCTGAAATCGATTCAGAAAATATATCACGCAAATCAATAAAATACCGGCAGCCTATCTTATAAGCAGAAACGCCTGTCAGAACTCCCGTCATTAGACGAGAAGTAGTTCCAATTATAAAACTAGGGTTGATTTTTTTACATAACTTATAAGCTGAAATAGCATAAACACCAAATGAACGAGATTGGGACAACATTCCACTTCGATGGCCAGGCACTACGATACGATGTATCGTTATCTTACCATCTAACTCAATATCATTTGCCGTCACCTTATGGCCAGCATAACGATTTGGGTGTGTAGTAATAATATGTAATTCATCATTACTGGCTAATTTTTTCGCTAATTCTTTCGCTAAGGCTACTGCACGAAATGATCCTGCAGATAAATCTGGTGGGTAATAAAATGTAAAAAAAATTATTTTCATTGCCAAATACCACGAGTATCAATTATCTGCTTACCAGATAGCAAGCTTAAATCTATACATTTAAATTGTATATGATCAACTAATAATACGACTATATCGACAACTTTTAATGCATTCTCTATTGAAGTTAATTTCGTACTATTAGTATAGAATCCTTTAGGTATTTGATTGATATTTGGTTCAATAAGCAACACCTCATTAAACTTCATTAGATCTATCTGCCTAGCAATATTCAATGCAGGGCTCTCACGTAGATCATCAATATCTGGTTTAAAGGCTAGACCCAGGCAAGCAATTTTAATTTCCGATCTTTTTTTAGCAATCACCTTAACCGCTTGGTTAACTTTATCCAAAATAAAATTTGGCTTGCTATCATTAACCAATCTAGCGGTATGGATTAACCTCGCTTCATTAGGTGCAGAATTAATAATAAACCAAGGATCAACAGCGATACAGTGTCCACCCACACCTGGACCAGGTTGAAGAATATTTACTCTTGGATGACGATTAGAAAGCTTAATCATCTCCCAAACATTAATATCCAACTTATCACAAATCAAAGATAGTTCATTTGCAAACGCAATATTAACATCTCGAAAAGAATTTTCAACCAATTTACTAAGTTCTGCCGTTCGACAATCGGTAATCAAACAATCGGCCTCTACAAATATCTTGTAAAGATCACGAGCTCGCTCTGCACAATGTGTAGTCATACCACCGATTATTCTATCATTCTCCACTAATTCACGAATTACTTGCCCTGGTAACACACGCTCTGGACAGTGCGCCACCGAGATATCGTATTGTATGCTACTGCTGCCAAACTCAGGAAAAGAAAAATCAGGTCTCGCTTCTTTTATCCACTCCGTCATCTTTTCGGTAGAACCAACAGGAGATGTTGACTCTAAAATAACTAAATTTCCTTTTTCTAAAACTGGAGCAATGGCTTTAGCCGCAGATTCAATATAACTTAAATCAGGCTCGTGATCATCTTTAAATGGTGTTGGTACTGCAATCATAAATACATCTGCTTTTTCAGGCTTAGTAGTTGCTTTCAAATACCCAGATTGCACAGAAGATTGAACCAAGACATCCAACCCAGGTTCAATGATATGAACCTTACCTTGATTGATAATATCTACCGTCTTCTGATTCACATCAAGACCAATCACCATTACACTACGAGAGGCCAATACTGCCGCAGTAGGTAGACCAATATATCCTAGGCCTATGACCGATACAATCACAATTTAACCTCTTCTAATACCTTGCAAATAGCTTGACTAGCAAGCCCCACTCCATAAGGAGAGTGTGCCTTTGACATTTTTTGATATTCACCTTTATCTGTTAATAATTGATTAACCATTTTTACAATTTTATTTTTATCTGTGCCGACCAATTTTACAGTTCCTGCATCTACCCCTTCTGGTCGTTCTGTTGTATTTCTCATTACTAAGACAGGCTTTCCTAAACTAGGCGCCTCCTCTTGTATGCCGCCACTATCTGTAAGAATTAAATAAGAGATATCCATCAACTTAATAAATAATAAATACTCCATTGGTTCGACAAGGTAAACATTGTCTATTTTAGATAAAATTCTATTCACAGGTTCGCGCACATTAGGATTTAAATGAACGGGGTAAATAATTTTAACATCGTGGTTTTTAATTGCAATATCTCGTAATGCTTGGCAAATCTGCTCAAAACCTTGGCCGAAATTTTCACGACGGTGACCAGTTACCAGGATAATACGGGGAGCTTCGCCAGTTTCTTTTCGTAAAAAAGGCATGCTCTCCAAGGTGATTTTTGAGAAATTTATTAGTCTTGCTTTTTTCACCATGGATAATAGCGTGTCAATTACCGTATTACCTGTAACATAAATTTGACTGTCAGATACTTGTTCATTTAATAAATTTTGACGAGCATTTTGCGTTGGAGCAAAATGAAATTGTGCAATTCTAGTTGTAATCTGACGATTAAACTCTTCTGGGAATGGAGATTCTAGATTGTAAGTGCGCAAACCAGCCTCAACATGGCCAACAGGTATTTGCAAGTAAAAAGCAGCCATAGCTGTTGCCATAGTTGTGGTTGTATCACCATGCACTAAAACAATATCTGGGCACTCTTTAGCAAGTACTTGCTTCATACCATTTAAAACGTGGTTAGTCACATCAAATAGATCTTGTCCTGGCCTCATAACGTCAAGGTCGTAATCAGGTGTAATATTAAATAAATCTAAAGCCTGGTCAAGCATTTCACGATGTTGAGCCGTCACGCATACTTTAACATCTAACTTATTGCTAAGTGCATATACTACTGACGCCATCTTGATAGCCTCAGGGCGAGTACCAAAAACTATTAACACTTTTACCATATTATTTTTGTTATTTCTTCAGGGAATAATTAGCCATTATAATAATCTATACCACTATGATTTAGCACTCTTAGTTTTAAACAAGTCTCTCTAAATACCGCAACTATTTCATACATAATGACTGATGATGATTTATAGCAACTCGCTCTAAAAATGAAAATGTTTCAAAAGCACAAACATCCCAAGAATATCGTTTAACTTTATGAAAACTAGCCTGAGATTTTTCTGATCGTAACTGTGCATTGTCAATAAGTTTTTTTATAGCATGATATACTTCAATAGACCTCTCTGGATCAAAATATATACCAGCATTGCCTAAAACTTCAGGCATTGGCCCTTTGTTCGAGCAAGCAATTGGCAAACCAGATGCCATTGTTTCTAACAATATAATCGGCAAATTTTCACAACTAGAAGCAAACACTCCAAGATGGGCTTCTTTATATATATGATGTAGCTCCAAGTAAGGAACTGGTCCATGGTATTTAACCCACTCATCATTTACATCGAACTTATTTATGGATTCCATTAGGCGCTTTTTTGCAGGCAGATATGATGGGCCTACTAAATTAAGAACGACTGGATAGCCTTCTTTTCTCAACTTCGCAACCGCCTCTACTATATGCCATTGATGTTTGTACTGATCTACAATTGAAACGTAAAGTATCTGAAATGGATTTTCCGAATTGTACTTAGCTTTATCATACTGTTTTTTTGGCTCTTCACAAAAACGAGGATTTAATCCATGGGGAATAATAGTTGATGGAATTGATAGGTTGCCTATCACTTTAATCACTTGCTCTTTTGCATAATTGGTTAGAAAAATAACTCCACTAGCAGACTTAAAACCTTTAGATTGTAGCCACCTTAATAATATCAACCTAAGGGTTATCCACGAAATCCCGTATCGTCTAGCTTCACGTGACTCGAAGGGCAGCATATTTTGACTCATTGTTACAATAGGTCTAAAATTACATAGAACACTGCCTCCTGGAGCAAAAATTAAGTCACAATTATTATCTACAGCACTATTGAAAAGCCCAAACTTTTGCCATATTAAACGAGAAAACAAACCGCGGTTTAATTCTTTTGGAGTTACTTTTTTTAACCAGGGGTAATTATCAATTTGACTAAGTGTGTATTCACTTCCCCAAATAATAACTTTAGATACATTGTGTTTATAAATACTTACATTTGAAAGTATTTCAACAATATGAGTCACACCCCCGCCTCTTTGCAAGTTGGATGCATCTATACCAACTATCATATAATTCTATTTATTATTATTAATAATTTTTTTATATTTTTCATTTTTTCATTAATAGATCAATTGGATGTGTAATCTTCCCATTTTTAATAACCGCTAAAAATAGAATCTCCGTTGTTTAAATAGCCTCAAGTAGCTTTCTTGGTGGAATCCCACCAATAGAACTATGAGGTCGTTCGTTATTATATACCCACATCCACTGGGTGGCTAAATTTTGTGCATGTTCGACTGAATCAAAAATATGCATGTTTAACCATTCGTTTCTTGCTGTTCTGTTAAATCTTTCTATATAGGCATTCTGTGTTGGTTTGCCTGGTTGTAGTACATTAGCTCAATATCCATTGCTTGTGCCCACTCTCTGAGAGCATGAGATATATATTCTGGCCCGTTATCGCAACGAATGGCCTTAGGCTTGCCACGCCATTCAATTAGCTGTTCTAATGATTTAACCACTCTCTGCGCTGGCAAAGAGTGATCTACTTCAATACCCAGGCATTCTCTGTTGTAATCATCTATGACATTAAATGTTCTAATCTTCCTGCCGGTGTTTAATGAGTCTGACATGAAGTCAATTGACCAGGTTTGATTAATGGACAGCGGCACGCTTAAAGCCTCTGGCTTATTGCATTTGATTCTTCTTCTAGGCTTAATCCTAAGATTAAGCTCTAGTTGCTTGTAAATACGATATACACGCTTATGATTCCATTTAAAGCCTTTGGTATTGCGTAAATACATAAAGCACAGTCCAAAGCCCCATTGCTTGTGTGTTGTGGTTAATCGTAATAACCAGTCAGCAATTAGCTCATTCTCGGATGATAGCTTTGGATCGTACCGATAACAAGTCTCACTAATCTTAAAAGCCTGACAGGCCAACCTCACTGTTACCCGATGGTTGTTAATGGCCTGCTTGGCCATCTCCTTGCGTAGAGATGGCCTTAGAACTTTTTTGTTAAAGCCTCTTGTACGATCATGGCCTTTAAACGCTCATCGGCGTACATCTTTTTGAGACGAGAGTTCTCTGCTTCGAGCTCCTTAAGTCTAGTAATCATTGATGTATCCATGCCACCGTATTTAGCACGCCACTTATAAAAAGTGGCGCTGCTCATACCATGCTCTCTGCATAGCTCAGATACTGGAACACCTGAACCTGCTTGACTAAGTATTTGCATTATTTGTGAATCTGATTTACGTGCTGTCTTCATTTGAATCTCCTTATGTTTTTATTATAAGAAAATTCTACTTTTACTGAGTGTTAATTTTTGGGAGGATTACAGATGCAGTTTATCCATATTTTTTTACTATTGCACAAACTCCATAATTATTTGATTAGGATGTACTTTAAATTTCTTTCAATCCTGCCATCACGCACACTTTGACATCTGACTTATTACTAAGTGAACGTACTGCTGGTACTATCTTGATAGAATCAGGTCGAGCACCAAAAAAAACTATCAATCTTTTTACCATATTATTTTTGTTATTCTTGTAAGAGGTAAAGAGCCATTATAATCATTTATGAGCTGTTTATTATCAATAGATAGGCCAAATTCAGGGTGGTATTGAGATGGAACAATTTGCAACTTACCAGATCCTTCAAACACAACTTTTACAGACTTTCCATTTACTTCAAGTTCAACGGAATTATCTTGAGTATTAATTATTGACACTTCTGGATGCAATGGCAATATAGAGCTAATTCTATGTATTCCCTTTCCAGTAATCTTGTCTTTAATTATTATTTCGTTTTTAGATATAATCCACTCACGATTATGAATCGGCTTACCCTTAAGTCTCTTATATCCATCGTGACAAGCTGACACTTCGATATCATTATCACTCTGTTTGGTTTTTACATTTAGCACATTGGCACGCCTTGCCACACGAAAACCGCCCCATACTTCACTAGAGTTTTTCTCATCAATAACAACTGTTGAATGAGATAAGGTACTTCTTTGATTATGACGCTCAGAACTTACTCCATAAATCGAGGTGCCAGAGTTAACGATTACCCTTTTACCAAACAAAGACAACTCAAAGCTTAATACATCGGCATGACCATGACCAGGAATATAATCAGGGCCAATACTTGCAACATCAAGTATTGCCACCAAGTCCTTCTTCTCCACTCTAATATATCCAGAATCTTGTAAATACACTAATACTTTAACTTTCTCACTAACTTTTTTTATATTTAATCGTTCCGCATAATTCAACAATTCATTCAAAGATGGTGCCACACCAAAAGCTGTATCATTAAAAAAAGACACACCTCCATCTGGGTGACACATAGAATTCAACCAGTCAAACATAGGCAATATTTTGTCTTTTACTCCACTTATTACATCCTTATTGTACGCACGATGAATATTCACCAAATCTAACAAATCTTCCAGGAATAATGAGTGGTACATGGGTGAAAGTTCAAAGTTACCCCCATCAGCAAGCACCTGTTCTAACACTTCTTTTTCTATAATATTTAGTCCATTTTGATACCATCTATCAGCATCTTTTCCCTCAAAAAACAACCCAGCAAAAACTAAAGCTTTAGCATTAACAAAAAGATGATTGCCTAATAAGTGTGTTTCTAAATTGTTAGATAAATATCGTACTTGTATAGCTAAAGAATCAAGCCATTTCTGCTTAAAAGAATTTCCTGCCAATATCCACTTAATCCAATTAACAATTCGTAATGAAGAAGGGTATGCTTCCCATCCATTTCCAGAACATGGTGGATTTTCATTAATCCAACATTCAATCAAATTAGTATGCCAAAAAAACCTTTGGCTAGCTTTAATAGCATTCAGATCATCAAAATAATGCAGGTTATACAGCCACAGTTTATCTTGATCTGGTGAATTCCAATCTGCTGCTATTTGTATATCAGCAATTACATTGAGAAATTCAAAACGATTTTCATTCAACATTCTTGGTTGACGTCGAACAACAGATTGAAGTTTTCTTGCAACTACCGAAACATCGGGTGCAGGTGACATATCAATAGCTGGCTTTACAAATCTACGTTTTATTCGATTAAATACCTGACTAAATTTTAAATATTTAATTGTATGGAATAATAATTTTGCCTTTTGTTTCATTAACCACGTAATGTGTTTGCTACTTCAATTGAAACTCTAGAGCTTTCTATTGTTTCTACATAAGGTATTGGGGAATCCTTGCCCTCAATAATAGAATTAACAAATGACTGAACACAATCTTTTTGGCCTTTATCCTGCTTAAACAATCTCATCTTCTTAAATCCAGACCAGCCATATCCGGTAAGTACTCGATAGTTGTCCATTTGCAATACTGCATCATCACAAAAAACCTCGATGCGTTCTTTAGGGAATGCAGAACCTCCATTAGCTAAATATAATATCGTACCAAAAGAGCCGTCTGAAAATGATAACGTGATTGAAGCCTTATCTTCTCTTACTTCAACACCTGGTACACTTCCCATCATTGTTGCAGTAAAGTCAATAATACTATATCCAACAAGATGACGCATTAAATCAATAAAATGACATCCTTCTCCAACAATTCTGCCACCACCAACTAAAGCATCTTGCACCCAGTGCTCAACTGAAATAGGTCCAGCATTTATGGTCATAATAATCGACTTAGGGGAGCGATGACTACTAAGCAGCTCTTTCATCTTTACAATATGAGGGGCGTAACGCCGATTAAAACCGACCATTAATTTAACTTCATTAGACATATTAGCTTTTTGATAGGCTTTATCAATCTGATCAATCTCATCCAATGTCAAGGCTAGTGGCTTTTCAACAAATACATGCTTGCCAGCATTTAGTGCATCAATCACTTGTGATGCATGTGCATCATGTCGAGTAACAATAACAACTGTATTAATACTTTCATTATTTAAAATATCTTTCACATTAGTAGAAGCGGTTAAAAACCTATTCTTATTGCCATGATGGACGCCACTAATACCACCACTTGTTACCACTGTATCAAGGACAGATCCGGCTTCTTTGAAAGCAGGAATAAGAGTTCTAGATGCATAATTACCAGCGCCAATAAACCCTACACAGGGTGTAGACTCGATAGGCGTATTAGACGATTTAGCCATCAATTCAACTTTAGATATTGTAAGCTTATCCTTATCTTGATTAGGATAACTTAGAACAATACCCAATACAGACGAATTTTCTAATATAGAATATGCTTCAATTGCATTGTTAATATCGTAGCGATGAGTAATTAACTGTTGCATATCCAAAGCACCAGAAGCCATCATATCTAACACTGCTTCAAAATTTCGTTGCTCAGTCCACCGTACAAAACCAACTGGATAGTCATTACCATCCTCTTCATAAAATGAATCATACCGACCAGGGCCATAAGAAGCCGACACTTGGAAAGTTATCTCTTTCTTGAAAAAATCATCTCGGCGCAAGTTTAAACCGACCACACCAACCAAGACAATTCTGCCACGCTTACGGCACATTTCAGCCGCTTGATGCATAACCTCATCAGACTGAGTTGCTGCAGTAACCAAAACTCCATCCACACCACGCCCTCTAGAAAATCCCTGGGAAATAATAACCGGATTTTCGTCTTTAGATAAATCCACAGTTTCTGCGCCAAATTGCCTTGCCAACTCACATTTCTTGGAATCAAAATCAATACCTAACACTCTACAACCGTTAGCTCGCAGCATTTGCACACACATCAAGCCAATTAACCCGAGACCAGTAACTACAAAACATTCTCCAATAGTTGGCTGAATAAGACGAATTCCTTGTAATCCAATAGCACCTAAAACTGCAAATGATGCTGACTCGTCATCAACACTATCAGGAATTTTTACACACAAATTTTGTGGCACGCGTACAACTTCAGCATGATTACCGTTAGAAACTACTCTATCACCAACTTCAAAATTGCTCACATCACTTTCTAAAACAACGCCAGCATTACAATACCCTAATGGCAATGGCTGATCTAATTTAGACCGCACTGCATCGATAGTAGTCATTAGGCCATCAGTAACAACTTTGTTAAGTACTACTTTTACTTTGTCAGGCTGTTGTTTAGCTTTGTTTAATAAATTAGATTTACCAAAATCCACCAACATGCGCTCAGTTCCAGCTGAAACTACGGTATTTTTAGTGGCTATCAAAACATGTGATTTGATATTGCTTGGTGATGGAACATCAACAAGAGAAGTCTCTCCATTTGATAGGTTTTGTAATATTTGTTTCAATGTTTATAATCCTAAGTTAGTTTTAAAAAATTTTCTTTTTAATTTTCTTGTGTTAAAAGTGGTGACCAATTTGGCTTCTTCCTTGCAACCAGCACCCAACTATCTTTCCATTTTGGAAAAAATCGCGTAACAAATTTATATAATGGTAATAACCATGTTGGGACGTTTTCAAGCATATGGTCACATCCATATATTAATTCAACCTCAAGATCTAAAAAATTAGATAGCTCAATTAAATCGTTATGTACATATTCACGTATATGGCCACGCCACAATCCTGGATACCAATAATAACTCTCAAAAGAAGGCAAGTTAGTCCCGCCCATAAGTAAACTCAACCTTTTCTTTATATTTCCAGCATTTGGAACAGTTATAAACAATACGCCATCATCTTTTAATAAATCTAGCAGTGACAATAAAATATCTTTTGGGCTTTCATGTAAATGCTCAATAACATCATTTAGCATAATCATATCAAAAACAACATCTTGAGAGCTTATACTACTCTCTAGTGTGTTGATTAACTGAACTCCAATCTTTTTGGAGAATTCCAATATCTTTCTACTATTATCAGACTCCTTATGCCATTCATCCTGCATATCATCATATGCAATACAATTATGACCTAATAACGCAACAACAGCTGTTTTATCACACGGTCCACTACCAAAATCTAATACATTGCTTTTTTCTGGGAGATATTTAGTTGCAATTGAAAATACAGTCTGGTAAGCATCTCCACCTGAATTCTCCTTTATGTAATTTTCAAAAGGGAAAATCTCTTTAAGTTTATTCATCAATCTATGATAATTCATAATATTTACTTATCCATATTTAAATTTACTAAAGGAATAAATCACTCCAAATTTTATTTTTTACAGAAAACATTCTCTGTTAATCTATATAGGCACGGCACCAAATTTCTATGCAAAGTAGTGATAACAATGTATAACTTGCATCTATTTTTCCATTGTCATTATCCATAATAAGTTGTTGTACTGCCTTACCAGAAAACAATCCTCGCCTATTTATACTATCGATAGATAACAAATCTCCCAACATTTCTCGTAAATCATACTTTATCCATGTTCTTAATGGTGCTCCAAATCCAGACTTAGGACGATATATTATATCTTTCGGCAAGTATGGCTCCATTGCCTTTTTAAACACCCATTTCCCAATACTGCCTTTTTGCTTTAAACTGTTAGGAATTTTTCCGGAAAATTCAACCAGATCTAAATCAAGAAAAGGCGTTCTAACCTCTACACCTACAGCCATAGACATCTTATCTGTATAGTTTAGGTTATGATCTGCAAGAAAAAAACGCTGCTCTAAAGTGAGCATCTGATCTAGCGACGAAGTGTTGGTTATAATTGGCTCTAAAAAATCCTGCATTACTTGACTTGCATTACTTTCTGCTAGTTCTTGACGAAATTCTGGAGAATAGAGCGATTGTAAAATAGAGTCGCTCGTCCAGCGAAAATAGTTTATCAATCTATCAGCGCTATTAAGACCAGCACCATTGAACATTTTAACCAATCGTCTCTGTATTGGATTGTTTACATTGAAATTTTTAGTAAAATTTTCCAATCCAATGCGCGCACCTTTCGGCAGCCAGCTCCAATAATGCTCTAATTGAAGCGCATAATGACGTCTATATCCTGTAAATAAGTCATCACCTCCAGCCCCTGAAAGTAGTACTTTAATCCCTTGCTCTTTAGCCAATTGACTAATATACAATACATTAAGTGCTGCAGGGTCGGCCAAGGGCTCATCAAGCTGAACCACCATAGACTCAAGATCATTTGCCATCCTGCTTGAATCAATAGAAATTACATCTAAGGAAACATTTAAATGTTTAGCTACTTTTTTTGCATAAGGTAAATCGTCAACAGTGCCTTTATCTTGCTTACCTATAGTTTCAATTGTGAAACATCTAACGTCTGGATCTTTCTCTTTTGCAAATGCAACAATTGCACTTGAGTCCAAGCCGCCAGAAAGGAACGCCCCTACAGGGACATCAGAAACCATCTGTCGATGAACTGCTCGCCTTAAATACTTAGCAACACCGGTAATAGCTTGTTCTTTATTAATATTTTTCTTAGGATTGTTAAATGCCGGTAGTTTATACCATGACCAACGATCAACTATAGAGCCGTCTTTAATAATAATAGCCTCACCGGGTAATAATTTCTTAACCGTCTTCAATGGCGTGCCACTACCCGGGCACCATAAAAAAGAAAGGTAGCGATTAATAGACTCTACATCCAATTCCGTATTACATGGCGTTAATTTTAATAGCGCCTTAATTTCACTGGCAAAAGCAACACCTCCAGTCTGAATTTTTGTATAGTATAAAGGCTTAACACCAAGCGCATCTCTAGCAATTAATAACGATGCATCTCTTTTATCCCAAATTGCAAGCGCAAAAATGCCATTTAGATGAACAAACATCTCTTTACCCAAATCAATATAAAGGTTCATCAAAACTTCCGTATCTGAATGCCCACAGAATGAATAGCCTTTATCCTCTAATTTAACCCTTAATTCATTGAAGTTGTATATCTCTCCATTAAAAATTAGAACAATGTCGCCAGTAGTATCAATCATTGGTTGATGGCCTGCTGTTGATAAGTCTTGAATCGATAAACGAGTGTGTCCCAATCCTATGTCAGACTCTTTATCTATGAAGATACCAGAATCATCTGGGCCACGATGAGATAGAAGGCTTACCCCTTCTTGTAATTTAGATTCATTTACTGAACCAGAAATACCAATAATTCCACACATTGCTATTCCTTAAAGTTGACAAAGAAAATATAGTAATTCTATATTATCAATAAAATATTCTGAATGCTTAACCATATTCACATTTCCACTATATCCTTTATAACAAGCAGTTTGCCATTGTCATGAACTTTAATAAATTGGCATTAGAGCTTCACCACAAAAACAATTACCAAAATCAACCTTAAATACAATTATAGTTAAAAATTTGTAAATCGAAAATGCATCACCAGAGTATACAAAAAATTATGGTCAAACCCTAAAAAATAAATCATATTTTATACATCTATGGTAATGGTGATTTATTTATCACCCCAAAACCTCTGACAACTTTTTAAAATTTCTTATATAGAACATCCTAAGAAGCCTTCTTCTTATTCTGGTTCAATTTTATACTTTCTTGGTACACGTCCATTGGTTTTTTATAGTC
>Ga0233441_1002203_pt1 | contig 14984 bp, 19 predicted proteins | sample SI_123_September_4_FD_182781 | JGI IMG/M metagenome (GOLD analysis project Ga0233441, IMG submission 182781) | Seawater microbial communities from Saanich Inlet, British Columbia, Canada - SI_123_September2016_135_MG | ecosystem: Environmental > Aquatic > Marine > Inlet | place: Canada: British...
GATTCACTACATCAGACCAATCAAATATAGAATTTGATTCATTATAAAAAAGTACACGAATTTGGTAGTTCGTGTTCTGTGAATCATCACAGTTATATACATTACCAGCAAGAGTTATATTTAAAGCTATGGTACTACCCTCTTTTTAGGTATTTATAACAATACAACTCTACTATTTAATTGTGGTGAGCACGTATTGATATTTGTTTCGGTTGGGCGTGTAATGATAGTTAACGCTTTCTGTATTTCTTTTTTGTCAACTTCTATATAGGAATCACCAATCACTATGTTAATGTTATCATCGTCGGTACTAGAAGATGTTAATTTTATAGTTTCTCCATTTTTGTTTTCAAAACTTACTTCATGTTTCATCAAAATCCTTTTATGTTAATAGATTTACGGTTATGCTTACTAAAGCATAACCACCAACCATAATAGATATTGTCAAAATTAGAGAATACCACCATTTCATGTCATATTGCCAATATAATCACTAACAAATTCATCATTCATATGTTTTTCAACAATATGTAAGTACAAATATCTGTGTTCACTTGGTATTGACATCACCAATCTCTTTGCTAATTCTGTAATGTGACGATGTGCGTGTTTACTCAATCTAAGTTCAAGGAAATGCATAAGACTTCTTCCATTGAATTTAATTTGTCCTCTATATATATAAGCTTGTGGTAATAATAGACTAATTTCATCATCGGACATACCATCTTCTATTGCTTCATCAACAATTTCTAAGATTTTTTTCAAATATTTTTCTGTCTTTTCTGTACCTTGTACTTCGTGTTTCCCTTTTCTCTTAGACGTTGTGTACCTTGTGGAGTTGTGAGTTACTATACCATTAGCAACATAATTATGGTGAATGTTAGCAACTCCTATATCATAAACTTTTTGTGTTTTTGATAATTGTATATTATCAACAATATCATAAACAATAGAATAATCTCCATTTATAGAAATAACATCACCTTCTTGTAAATCTTTAAGTTTCACCCAGCCTTTTTTAGTAAGGAATTTGTGGTTCTCTGTACATTCTATTGTTTTGTTTGTTATTTTAGTAGTCAATTTGTAAGTAGGATGTTCCCCATTATAAAAAACTTCTGATATGTTAGAATATACAAATTGTTTAGTATCAAAACAATACGTTCTTACTTTTGGTAAGTTTTTGTTTTGTATGGAACTTTGGTACAAGTCTTGTATTTCTCTTTTTCCTACCGAAGTAGTAACCATACTATCACCTGCTATACACCTCATTGTTAGAGAGACACCAACTCTATGTCTCGAAAACGCCAAAAGGGTTTTTGTGTTCATTTCCACGTCCCAATGATAATCAATCATCTCCATAATCGACTCATGTTTCAATTTAACACCGATTCTTTTGATTAAATCTTTATCTTTGTCGCCTGTATAAGGAGGACACTTCCCACTAATATAAGATAAATCCGTATCACTATGGTGATGTGAGTCATGGCTCATTCTCGTGGCATTAGAAGCCAACCACAAAGGTGTAGCAAATAACAAATCACATTGTAATTTTTCTTTCATTAAGTTCCTTTTATCTATTTTTGAAATCGTTCATTGGGTAGTATAATGTGGTTACCCACTCTATTTGCTCACCGGTATACAACGCCACTTGTCCAACATGGACAAAACACAACCAATACCATTTATACCCTATATATTTAGGAAACAATAAAAATTTATCAATTGTTCTCTTTTGTCCTATATATCTTGGTTTCATAATATCCTCTTTGTAATTAAGTATAATACAATATTTATACTTAAAAATTACTTAACCTATAAAACATAAATACAATAAAAAGGGGACTATGTATGGAATTCACAAATGATTTAGATGATTTAGATGATGCAATGGACAAAATACAAAAAGATTTTGATTCACAAATGGCTGTTATATCTAATAATAGCAATGACTTTCACAAACAAATCATAGCACTTAGCGCTCGCCACCCAGAACAACAAGACATTATAGAATTCATGGTTTTTATGAATGATAAACAAGAAACTAATCATACACAGTTTAGGGAGTCTATGACTTCTATGTTTGTAGAGTTTATAAAAAATAAGAGAACATTGATTATATCATTGAAGAGACAACACGAAAAGGCAAAAGATAAGGTAATCAAGGAAGATTATAAACCAAAAGAGCTTACTGGATTCTCTTGGTTATTTTCTAAGATGAAGAGTATGGCTGATGTTAAAATAATACTATGGGGGGGTATTATCTTAGTAGGCTCTCTTAGTTTTTTATTTTTCCCAACAGAGACACTAGAAATTATAAAGGCGATTAAGTAGGATGATAAAAATGTTTGAAAAAATAATGGGGTTGTATCATAACAATAGACGGGAACCTTTAGAACTTACCAAGACCACCGAAGACAAAGTGATAGAGATGAGATTAACAATGGATTCCTCAGATTGTCATTTTTGTGATAAACACAAGTTTATAGATGATTGCCAATTGGATAGTGCCACATTTTACGAGAACAAGGATATAACCAAGGGAAAAAAGAATATACTTATTATAGATGATAATATATCAGTAGTAAATATTTTATTAGAAGATTTTTTATATTTCAAAAGAGAGAATTCGTTTGATATAGACGAGTACAACATTATAACATTTAGTGATGCCATGGCAGGGTTTAAACTCAAAAAGTACTTAGATGCCCATATAGAGTTTCAAGTAGATTTTGCGATTATAGATTTGACTCTTAAGGGTGCTTATTATGATGAACATTATGGTTCTGTTGTACTAAATGGTGTAGATGTGTTATCTATGTTAGTCAATAGAAACAAAGATTTAAGGTATGCATTTTATACCGGTAGTTCTTTCGATACAGGTATAAAATATGTAAAGGATTTGGTTGATTCTTTCCATAAACTATTCGATAAAGAAATACAAGACCATGTTATAGATAAGAGTGATTTTGATAGAGATTCAAGAAGAAACAAAATATTGAAATGTATGAATGGTTTGATAGATAAGGGGTAACCCCTTTATCTTATTGTTTGTTTAGTACGTCTATTTGTGTGTTAAAGTTTGTCATTGATGACACTAGGCCATTATGTGCAAGTTTGTACTCTTTCATCTTAGACAAAAGACTAATGTATTCACTAATTTCTACTTCTACATAAGTAATACCATCTCTTTCTACTTTAGTACCTGACGTATTAAAATCATTGAACTTTTTATAATATTGTATAGGGAAAGTTGGACATTGTGTGATGTTCATTTGTACTATAGGAACAACACTTTTTGAAGTACAAGAAGAGAACAACAATGCTGATATAAAAATACTAAACAGTAATAGTAAACTTTTCATTAATACCCACTCTTTCTATTTCTTTTTCTACTTCGTTTTCAAAATGACTCAATTCTTCTTTTGCTTTTTCTTTTTCTAATATCACATCATCAAGTATTTCTTCTTTAGCTACATGTACCATAACGTCTCTTTCATTTTTGTGCTCTTGTGTGACCAAGTCTCTTTTTGTTTGTTCTAGGTCTTCTTCCAAATCATCAACACGGTTACTCTTAAACTTAAGAAGAAGACCCCCTATCATAATGATGGTAGATATTATACCTACGATGAATACTTTGATATTACTAAACATCATACCCCCTTTATCTTAGCTATACCTTCTAACGCTGTTTTTACGCCGTTGACGCCCAATACAACAAAAGCAAATGATGCTAGTAATGTATATGCTACTGTATCTACCACAGGTTGGGGTATCACTACCCCGAAGAATGATGCCGATACGACAGCTACATAAGATAAAATCATAGATATAAGGGCAATCCTTGTGCTAAGATGATGCCTAGCCCAAAAATCATGAACTTCATTTAATTTTTCTTCTGTCTCTTCCATAAAACAACCTTTTAATATTATTTATAAGTTTATAAAAATTTAATTTTAGGGTGTGCCATCAACTCTGTACAAAATGCCATAGTCGTGATTGATTTGTCTCTAGCCCTAAAATCCATATCCATATATTTTGCACATAATATGATAGCGTCAGGTTGTGATGTTTTCTCTACTAACTCATCGATATTTTTAAAGAAGTATGTGTATATACTAGATACATCGTGCATTTCCAAGATGTGTAGTCGCATCTTAGTGAAATCTTTGTCTTTAATCTGTACCATTGTAGTCTTATACATAGCATTTGTTTCCATGATAACATTATCAATCGACAAGGTACCAGAAATAGACTGTTTTTGTAATATCTTAGTCATTTTGCGTATAGATGGGTATAAATTCTTAACAATAGTGATTGCATCTTTTTTCTCATAAACTACTTTTTCATTTTTTAGTATAAATTCTAGTCTTTTAACACTAGCAACCATCAACTCTTTTTTGTGTTTTGTTGTTATATTATCAAAATTGTACTCGGTAAGTCTATCAAGTAAAGGTTCAATCAACTTCTCTCTATAATTACAAGTAAATATAAATGATACAGTTTTTGAAAACTCTTCTATAATACCACGTAGGCTTGCTTGTGCATTAGGACTTAGACCATCGCTCTCATCAACAACTATAATCTTAGGATTACCTTCGATAGACATAGATGAAGCGAAATTAACTACTGTGTTCCTCATGTCATCAATACCATTATCCTTTGAGCCATTAATCCATTTAACATCCGCGCTTATATCATTGATTAATGCCGTTGTTAAACTTGTTTTACCCGTACCAGGTGAGTTAGAATTCAGTAATATGTTAGCTAAATTACCTTTACTCACTTGTTGCTTAAAACTATCTATCATATCTTTAGGGATAATGACATCTTCTATTGTTCTCGGTCTATATCTTTCTTCCCATAGGGGTTCATCCATATCAAATCTAGTCATTCTTTTCCTTTTTTATTTGTGGTTTTTACCATTGTTCTATATCATCTTCGCCTAAATTTAATTTATCTACTATCAAATCGTCTATAATACTTAGACTTTTCTCTGAAAAATTAACATATAACAACATAGTCTTAATTTTTCTAGTTAGATGTTTGGTCAACCTATTTTCCATTAAATTATCAACATTGTTTGTCTTTTTAGCATAAAACCAAAATGTATACCACTTTATATTTTTTTTAATGTACTCTTTTGTTACTATACTCATAGTCACACTAGTATTATAATTACCAACAAGATAATTGAAATCATTGACAAGGTGTCTTTTATAATCTAATATCTCTTTTTTGAATCCTATACCATCTTCTATTTTTGCTTCATTCAATTCATACACAAAATCATTAGGCGTGTTAGGGCTTTTATAAAACGCAATGTATAAACACAAAGCTTTAAAGTTCAATTTGCTATACTTACTATATTTACTATTTGAGTAAGCATAAAACATCTTAAAATTATCCCTTACTTCTTTGCTATGATTCACAGTGGTTAAAGGTGTCTTGCTAGAATTTACAAATGTGAACAATACACTATGTAATATATTATATTGTTCATTGTACTGTAACAAACTACCAACCTTTAATTGTTATAGCTGTAGGTTTCTCCACGTCTTTTATATGATGATTTTTATACAAATTCTTCTCAAATATAGACACAAAGTCTAAATCATCAGCAAGTATATCACCAACCTCTTTTATGTCTAAATCGTTATGTTCACAATATGATAATATTACCGTCAACATGTCAAAAGTTCCATCATTGGAAATTTTGATATGTTCCTCTTTGAACTCATTGATATTATGTATTAGTTTGTTGTACTCTAATCTCATATCATGTTTTTCTTGTTTGTTCTCTATTAATTCGGTTGATTCATTAATATCATCAAATTCACCCATTATACTTCCTCTACCTTTATATTTGAAAAATCATCTACTAATGCAAATGTCACAATCCTATTGAACATCTCTACTTTTTCTTGAATGTCTTGGTTGTGTGAAACGATTATAATATCTTTTTCTTTAAACTCTTCTTTAATTATATTTAAAAGTTCATTTCTACCCTCATAATCCAACGAACTATCAAGTACCTCATCAAGAAATAGTGTATTCCATGTCACACCATTCTTATTTTCAATCAATTTTAAAAAAGCAAACATCAAAGAAAACTTTATTCTTGCTTTTTGTCCATTACTAAGACCATTAAACTCACCGGAACCACTCGTCCTAACAAGTTGCTCTTTTAAATCAGCACCTATAGTGAATATAAATTCAGACATACCAAACTTATCTAAGAATGTATTAATCCACTTGTTTAGTATAGGTAGTTGTTGGCTAATCAAATGCCCTTTTAAGTCATCCGATTCTACATATTTCTTGATTATATCTAGTGCCCTTTGGTCTTTTGTTATTGTACCTTGTTCTTCACATAATAATATCATTTTTTCTTCATTTTCTTTTAAGTTTGATTCATCAAAATCCATCAATGTGAGATTTTCTAATATTAAAATCTCTTCTTTTAAGTTAGTTATGGTAGATAACAACATTGAAATTTGTGTATTAGATGATTTTGCTCTATCTATGTCAATAGATGTATCTTCTATTTCTTTTGTTAGTGTATCAATCAATGGTTTGTTCTCTGTGGCTTCGATTTTAAGAGCGTTTAGCTCTTCCTTAAGGATTAGTATCTCTTTCTCACTAGCATCCCCTAGAAGCGTAATATGACCGCATGATTCGCATTCCGCACCATTGTCTAAGACCCTCTGTTGTTCTCTAATAGAATTGTTGATATTAATAGCGTTTGTTTTTATAATTTGTGTGTTTTCTTTTAGTTTTTCGAGTTCTATTTTCTTGTTTTTATATGGTTGTACCATAGGTTTCACAAGTTCTAATATCACCCTATGTTTTTCTATATTGCTCTCGTGAGCCAATATCTGTTCATTCTTATGACCTATGATATTATCATTTTGGTTCTTTAGTTTTTCATTGTGTGATTCGGCTTTTTGTTTCATAGACGTTTCCGATAATATGATACTTTTTGTACTATGTGTTCTTTCATCAACTAATACTTTTTGTTCTTTGTTTGTTTTCATCCTAGATTTTACAACATCCTTGATATAAGTAAAAATTTTAGTGTCTGTAAGTGTCTGTAATATATCTTCTTTTTCTGCTTTGTTCAAGTCCATGAAATTTTTAGACACTTCCATATTAGCACCTAGGACAATTAGCTGTCTAAATACGGTCTCCGATGTATTTAATATATCACTTTCTAACATATTTTGGTAGTCGTCTTTTCTTGCTTCTTGCTCTATGAGTTCATCATTTTTATATATCTCAAAGTTGTCAGGTTTCATAGTTCTAACTACTTTATAAGTGTCATCTCCTGATGTGAATGTGATAGCAACATACATTCTTTTATTATTAGTTGTGTTCACCATTGATTTTAGCTTGATTTTTCTAAATGGTTTACCGTACAAACCATAACAGACAACATCCCCTAATGTACTTTTACCCCTACCGTTTTTTCCAGAGAACAGGTCTAAACCGTTTTTAAATTCATAAGTGGTTAGTTCTTCACCATAAGCAAATACATTTTTAAACTCTGCTTTTACTAAGTTTATATTTGAACTCATTCATATCCTTTATAGAGCATCATCTACTGTTGCTTTTATTTCGTTAATAATATTAATAAGCATTGTTTTGACATACTCGTCATCAGGTGCATTGTCGATAATGAAACTAGGCACTTCATCCACCACTTCAATTTCATCAACATCTCCTACAATTTCTTTAATCTGTTGCTCATCAAGCACTTTAAAGTTGTAGTTTAGGTCTTTCATCTTATTAAGAATTTTATTATATGAATCGTCTTCGCTAGATTTTATCACAAACTTATAAGTGTGTTTAGAATCAAGTGTATTCAAATCTAATAAACCAATAATACCATCGGTAGAATGTGTAGAAACATCATCATCATTTATTGTTACCATACCATTAACAAACACCAACTTGATAAATCTTTGTGAAGTCGTATTCAATACAAATTCTCTATTGAAATCTTCATCAAATACTTCAAATCCATTTTGTAAACAAGTATCTCCCCAATTTAACTGATAAGGAGTTCCTAAATAAGTTACTATGTCATAATTGTTGCGTATATGATAATGACCGGAGAAAACGCCTTTTAAATTAGCTTTCTTAAAGAAATGCACATCTAACTCAGAGCTAACGTCTTTGTGTCCTACTACCATCTCAAAATCTCTTATCTCAAAGTGACCAAATAAATAATCAACATCTATCAATTCTTTTGATGATATAGTCTCATCTTTTGTAATCCAAGGAATTATCCTACAATTTTGACCATTTATATTAAAATTGTCTCTTTCCCCTATAACAATAAAAGTACTAGGGTACAAAGAACTATAATGTTCTAGTAACGTGGTGTCTCTATTTTCTTTGTGGTATATATCATGATTACCAACTAAAGTAATAAGCACAATATCATTATCTTTCAATGAATCGAAAAACTTTGTTTTTAATTCTTTCATAAACAATAGGTCTACGGTAGTTCTATTATCAAAGAGGTCACCAAGCTGTATGATATATTTTATTTTATTTTCTTTCATATAAGGAACAACTTGTTTATCAAAAAAAGAAACTTGATTGTCTAACCAATCAATGTTAAATTTTTTCATACCTAGATGTAAGTCCCCTAGTACTAAGAATTTCCCTTGTATACTAAACACCATCCAACCAAGATTCATCTTCGAATGTGTTAGGTATCATAGTTGTTATATCTTTAAGAACTATGATGTCCTCATAACTCATATCAATAGTACTCTCTGTTTCTACGATAGGTTGTTTAGTTTCTAATGGGGAATCCATCCAATCTTCTATGTACGACATTTTTTCATCTTTCGTCTCTTCTTTAATAAGTTTTTTGAATTCATAATCACTACCATCTACAATTTTTGAAAGTTTTCCAATAAAGTCTATAGTGGTTACCAACCCTTTGTGTGTTATTATATATTTTTTAAACTTAATATTAGATAAAGTCTCTTCTTCTATAATAAGTTTTTCTATCAAACTTAGAATATATGTTTCATCTTCGTTCTCTTCTGATGATAAGTCTATAGTAAGAACCTCTTTTTCTGTTATAGCAAATGGGTCATGAGAGCTAATGTTTTCTTCTCTACCAAAGAACATATCCATTGTAGAATTGTCGTGTGGTATCATTCTATCTGCGATTCTTTTGTTTTTGTTTGCTGTATTAATCTCTTTTACAAAACTATTAAATATAATTTGTGATATATAAGCAAACGCTTTTACAGGTTTCCCATTACTCTCTTTTCTTGTTGATAATTTCATATAATCAAAATTGTGGTGATATTTAAAAATGTTCTCTTGTGCTAGTGATGCAAATTCATCTCTATAACCATCCGTGTACGAACTAAAACTAGGCATTGCTAATACATTGTTAATCATCATTAATACCATAGCACCAAATCTTTCTTTTGTGTATGATATAGTCAATTCAACGCTTCTAATATGTGCTATATTGTCTTCGCTATCTTTAATTGTTTTCTTAGAGTTCTCTATAGTATTTCTTACCTTGATTAGACCTTTCTTAATACCTTGGTTTTCAATCTTTATTCTAAGAGCTTCGTTAAACTCTATACTCTTTTTCTTCTGTACTAGAACACGCGCGTGTTCTTCTTCACAATAAGATTTGTAATCTTCAAATTCACCCATTATCTTACAGACACTAGCGTCTGTTGGTGATGACTTTAATCTATGTGCTAAATTTATTACTACTAATTCATTTCTAATTGCTACTTCGCTTAAATATTCCATATTTCCATTGTCCTATGTTTTGTTATTATAATTATAACTTATACACCTTAATATAAACTTAATTTATATTAATTATAAGTGAATATGTTATATGTTATATAAATACACAAAAAAAGAGGATTATAAAATGAACCAAGCAAATTTGGCAGGCAATACGCGTATTAAATTTGGTTTTAATATTTTAGATGATGAAGTAGTTAATAACATAAACAATGTTTCTATACCAGGTGTTTCCCTAGAAGCATTAGAGTTAACACAAAGCGGTAACCACAACCTATTTTCGGGGGATACTTTAGACTTTGACGATTTACAAATAAGTATGATTATTGATGAAGGTTATGTTGGTTGGTACTCTCTTTATAAGAGTTTATTATCAAATAAGAATGCTTTAACTACTAATGGCGACTCATGGGTAGTATTTACTAGTGATAATCATAAAGATGGTGTAAAAATTACTTTTAGAGGTTGTTTGCTCACGAATATAAGTGGTTTTGATTTTGATATGAATAGCACAGATGATGTTATAGTTATGACTTTGACTATTAAATTTGAAGATATGAGTATAGAATAGACAATACACCATATGGTGTATTGTCTATTATGATTGTTATTTCATATTTCCGATTTTGTCAATGATAGTAAGGTTAGTTAGCTCATTTAATGAACTATCACCACCACTCGAATTACTAGCACCAATCATGACCGTGCTAGGCATTGTTAATTTTACTTTAGGCAATGCTTGGTACTTAGCGATAGCAATGTCACGTTCGACCTCTGCCGAGAAAATGGTCTTATCAATAGCTTTGTACTTAGCCATTTTAACTTTTGCTTCTGCAAGCCCTTTATGTAAAATTGCTTGTGCTTCGTATTTTGCAGCAATCTCATTTGCTTTTTGAATACCCTCATTTGCTGTAGCAATTTCAAGCTCTTTCTTTTTAACAACAATTTGTTTTTCCGCTTCTTTTTGTTCTAACTCTACAAGTTTTTGTGCTTGGATTACCGCAGAATCTTTATCTTTAAGCATCTTTTGACGTTCGGTAATACGCTCTCTATCACCTTTTAACTTCTCTGTGATTGCTTTTTGTCTTTCGTTTTCTTGATTCTCGATTAAAGTAGCTCTCTCTTGTACTCGTGCTTTCTTATTGCTCATAAAAGTGTAAAGCTGTTTCTCCGGATTAAACCCATCAATTGTTACTTGTGATACGGTTACACCATACACATCCATAGGGTTTGTGTTTCTAAGAGGTTGTCCGTTCTTGTCTCTTTGTACTACATTCTTATAGACCACCGCTTCACCATCTTTTGTTTTGCTTGGGTCATCATCGTTAAGACCTACACTACCCACTTGTTTGTTTACTTTTACTGCCATACGATTAGTTACATACAATCCATTTTGTGCTTGGTCATATAAACGAGATTTGTACTCATTTTGTCCACCTTGCATATAGGTTTCTCCCGTGAATTGATTTGCTGTATACGCTAATAACTCATTCGTAAACTTTTCAATACCATTGTCTACAAAATTATCACTACGCTTGAATGCTTTGTGTAATTTAATAAACTTTTCTGGGTCTTTTGGCATTTCGATACGAAACGAACCTTTTACATGTCCAGAATACGTGTCAGCAAATGTAATCATAAATGGTTTGTTAGCCGAACTCGCATCGCTATCTTTCTCTTGATACGTTACCGTGTAAACTTGGCTATACGTCTCTACTTTACTCACAAAAGGAATCTTAAATTTGATACCTGGTTCCATTCTCGGAATGAGTTTACCGCTCGGTGTTTGTTCCATAGCAAGTTCCCCTGCATCAACTGTGTAAATTGAACTTAATATTACGATAAAAAGTACCAATCCGCTAATCCCAATAAGACCTAATTTCTTTCCTGTGTTTAGAATATCTCTAATATTCATATTCTTCCTTTATTTTTTTGTTCCTAAGTATAACAACTATAAACTTAAATCTATGTTAAAATATCTTCGTCAACGGGCGTCACTATATCTTCATCATACAATGCGTTTAAATGTATCATAATCGCACTAGGTTCAATCCTAACCGTCATAGGCAACTTAGTGTTCATATTGATATGAAAGTCTATATAACCCACTTGTAGGGATTTTGTTTCACCCCATAGAACTATCCCTTTTTTATCGGATGCTCTTGCGAAGTGTTGAAGACTAGAATCGATACCAATAAATGTCTTACATTTTTCTGATTTTAAAAGCTCAATATAGTAAACATAAGGGATTGTTAATCGTTCAACACCTAGTTCTTTAAAATCATAACCTTCATTTGGTAAGCCATACTGCAACAATGTTGTATTTGGGTATTCATCTTTAATAGATTTTACTAATTCTACCGCTTGGTTAAAATCATAATTTCTACCTTGTATAAAATCATTAATTTGGTATTCTTGTTTTTGTTCAAAGTTTTGTGGTGGTTGTCCTCCGGTAAATTGGAGAATAATAAAATCATTTGGTATCTGTTCTAGGATTTCATCTACGCCTTTAGTAACTTGCTCACTTGGGTAATAAACCCCTTTGTGTTCTTGCTCTTTGATACCATAATCTTTAGCCCACTCTTTTAACAAATGAGTTTCACCTCTTAGGTAAGTACCATTGTAAGGTTCTCTATATATAATTTCATCAAAATATTTGTAGAAGTCTTTTGAATTGTCTTGATTATAAACAGCTTCTATCATCGGGTGGTTTTGGAATAAGTCAGGGTATGGGCTTACAACAGCAATTTTCTCTTTTTTTGTTAGTTCTTTAATCATAGAAGTGAATAGGAATTGTTTCCCTATTCCTCCTGATAATACATATAATTTCAAAGGTTTCCTTTTTTTGTTTCTCTAGGGTTTGTGTATCTACAATTTTCTTCATAAATAGAAAGTCACAGTAGTCTATAACAACAGATTGAATGTTATGGTCTTTATCTGTTAAATCAATTGCAGTTCTTCTATCAATTTTAGTAAATTGGTCAGAACCCATACACACAAGTGTTGTAATGTCTATAACACTACTATTATAATTATACTCTTATTCGTTCATAAACTCCCTTTTTATCTATATTGTAGCGTAAGGAAGCTTAATTGTTTGTTAATTTCTATTACGCTACATAGTCTTGTTTTATTGGTTTTGTGCATATATTAAAACCTCTTAAATCACCTGCAGAGGTTTGTTCACCACCAGTCAACATGTGACCTTCTGGTATCTCTTCAAAAATTGCTTCTAAAAACCCAAACAAAGTTTCTACACCTATGTTAGCATCCCACGCATGGTAGATTCCTATAGAAGATTTGGAGGTTTCTGCCCCAACCAAAGCATTTAAACAAGTGTTTGTGGTCCCAGTTTTTATTAAATCACACCCAGCGGTAGTACCACCTACATAGATGTCTTTAGAAGAATATGATAGAGAACTCTTAACATAAAATTCATTTGACACACCACTACTCGATTTTGCGTATATATATGCACAGTTGTCTAATGGGTCTGATGCTACTTTTGATGCTACTTGTGATAAACTATTAGAGTTTGCACAAGTTTCAAATATATTATATCTATCTGTCGCATTATTATTGACACGGAGTCTATGTGTACCATTAATAGTACCAGTATCTACATGACATAAGTACGAATGGTTTTCATCAGCTGTTCGTGTTACATATAAAGTATCTTGTGTTCTTATAGTACCAGTTGCTCTAATACTAGCACTCGCACATATGTATCCATTCGTTGTAGTATCTGCTGTAGAACCTACATTTAGATATGTTCCTATTTTACCAGAACTACCTATACAAGCTTCCCCTGAAGTATAAATCCCCCCATCTAATTTTGCAAATGTACCTGAACCTACTTGTATATAATTAGTACTAGAATTATTTAAAGTAACAGTTGAAGTAATTATACTACCATTAAAAGTCCCATTAAATGTTCCTGCACTAATTGTTCCACTTGTTGTTATATTCCCATTACCAGTATTAAGACTTTTATCATCAATAGTAACATCACCCTTTAAAGTAACAGCACCAGTTCCACTTGTAAAAGTACTAGTTCCACTCATAGTAAGACTTTTATCACTATCAATAGTAACATCACCATTTAAAGTAACATCACCAGTTCCACTTGTAAAAGTACTAGGTCCACTCATAGTAAGACTTTTACCACTATCAATAGTAACATCACCATTTAAAGTAACATCACCAGTTCCTGAAGAAAATGTTTTACCACTATCAATAGTAACATCACCATTTAAAGTAACATCACCAGTTCCTGATGTAAATGAACCTGAACCATGAACAGTCAATGAGCCATTGTCGTTAGTAGTTATACTTGTAGCAGTTACATTTTTTAAACAAGCTGTATCAGCACCAGCATAACTAATTAGATGTTTAGAATCATCGCCTACGGTAATACCTGAACCTACAGTAGCATTAGCACCTGTCCCAATTGTGATATTAGCATCTTCTACGCTTAAAGTCTCAACATCTAAAGTAGTAGTTGTACCTTTAACTGTTAAGTTACCACTAAGAGTTAAATCTTTAAATTGTGTAGATTTTGTGCAATTACCAAAATCTGATGTCCATTTACTACTATCATCAGCAGGAGAAGTAGTAGTAGCATTTGGAGCAATAGATACTTTAGCCACATAAGTTAAATCATTATAAGTAACTTCATCCCCAGGAAAATATTCTGTATTATGAGCTTGGATACCACAAGCACTTATATTCCAATCACCTACAGATACATTATGTTTTACTACACCATAAGATTGTTGAGCATCTCTTTCTAAAATTTCTAGTTGTTGTGATTTAAGAGCGGAAACACCTTTATTCAAACAACCAGCACTAGCTACGTCACTACTTGCTATTACACAATTTGCATTAAAATCATTTATTGAGTTCATTCATATATCCTATATTAAAAGTTAAGTTCTATATTTATTTGTATTTCATTTTCTATCGTTTTAGTTGTAGCATTTACTCTATCTATGCTTAATATATCATTAACCCAAATAGAACCATTCCAATAAGAGTAGTAAACGGACACTTCATTATAAGAAATTTTATCATCACCATTACCTGCTACTTTACTTAAGAACGCTGTAATAGTAGTTGTAGCACCTATAACATTACTACCACCATCTAATTCTGTAGTATTTACCACTTTAAATAAAGAAGCAAAGCTG
>Ga0233441_1002207_pt1 | contig 14975 bp, 14 predicted proteins | sample SI_123_September_4_FD_182781 | JGI IMG/M metagenome (GOLD analysis project Ga0233441, IMG submission 182781) | Seawater microbial communities from Saanich Inlet, British Columbia, Canada - SI_123_September2016_135_MG | ecosystem: Environmental > Aquatic > Marine > Inlet | place: Canada: British...
AGCACTTCGTGCTTCTGCGCGCGGGCGCGCTCGACCAGTTTGCCGGGGTCCGAGCCGTAAGGCGTGAACGCGAGCGTCACGGCGCCCGGCAGCTTGGTGATGGCGTCAGCGGTCTTGGCGGCGCCGACACCGAGACCGGACACGACGATGGCGATGACTGGCTTACCGGCCATGCTGGCGCGGTCCGCGTCGCTGCCCGCCGCATAGACGCGGAAGGACTTCAATCCATCAGCGATCACGGGAATCATACCGTAGCGTGACGGCTCCAGCAGTTTGGAATTGATCCCGGCCATAATCGCGGTCTGTGTATCGGCCTTCGCCGGGGCGTCAGCCCCTGCGCCGACAATTACGTCCTGCCGCGCGCCGCTGGAGCCGTCGATGATGGTCACCGTCTGCTGGCCCGTGGCGGGCTCCTTGGCGGCAGCGGTGGCCTCTTTGGTCGCTGCTGGCGCCGTGCTGGCCGGTTTCGCCGCTATTGAGCCGGGCAGTGTGGTTGGATCGTAGGACACCCGCGCCAATGGCTCGCCGCCCATCGGGTTATGGTTGAAAATCGCAAAGCCGAGGAAGGTGACCAGGAACAGCCCGCTTAGCCCCGCAATCGCCTGGGGCGCGCTGAACGGAAGCTTGTATCGCCGCCGTTGGCGCGGCCGATCTTGTCCGAGCGGAGCGCTCAGATCGTCGGTTGTCACTGCGTTCAACCCCCGCGAATCAATCCGCGAATCCTACCACGGCCCCGACAGGGTTGGACGTCAAGCCTTGGGTTCCGGGGCGTCGGGCTAAGGCCGCCGTGCCTCCACGAAAAAGGGCGACCCGAAGGCCGCCCCGATCCGATTGAGATGCTTGTTCGCGATCTTAGTTCGCTGCCTTGTTCGAAGCCTTGTCGGTCTGAGCAGGAGCCGACGTGGTTTGCTTGATGCCGTGCAGGAGATCGGCGGCCATCTTCAGCGCCTTGTCGTCCTTGGCATCCGGCGGCACGTAGGATTGCGATCCGGTTTCTTCCTGGCCTTCGGCCTTGAGGTGACCGCGCAGCGAGGCTTCGCCCTTGGTGTCGGTCTTCGACTTGAGTTCGTCAGGAACGTCTTGCAGGACTTCGATATCCGGAATGATGCCCTTGGCCTGGATCGACTTGCCCGATGGCGTGAAGTAGCGCGCCGTGGTCAGCCGCAGCGCGCCGTTGCCGGAGCCGAGCGGGATGATGGTCTGCACCGATCCCTTGCCGAACGAGCGGGTGCCGAGCAGCGTCGCGCGCTTGTGGTCCTGCAACGCGCCGGCAACGATTTCCGATGCCGATGCCGAGCCGCCGTTGATCAGCACAATTACCGGCCTGCCCTTGGCAAGGTCGCCCGGCTTGGCGGTGCGGCGCTGGGTTTCCTCGGCGTTGCGGCCACGGGTCGAAACGATTTCGCCGCGATCCAGGAATGCGTCGGAGACCGAGACGGCCTCTTCAAGCAGGCCGCCCGGATTGTTGCGCATGTCGAGGATGTAGCCCTTGATCTTGTCCGGACCGATCTGCGTGGTCAGGTTCGCCATCTCGCGCTTCAGACCCTCGGTGGTCTGCTCGTTGAAGGTGGTGATGCGGATATAGGCGATGTCGTCGCTTTCGACGCGCGCGCGCACCGAGCGGACGCGGATGTTGTCGCGCACCAGGGTGACTTCAATCGGCTTGTCCTGGCCCTTGCGAATGATCTTGAGCTTGATCTTGGTGTTGACCGGGCCGCGCATTTTCTCGACGGCCTGATTCAGGGTCAGGCCCTGCACCGCTTCATCGTCGAGTTGAGAAATGATGTCGTTGGCCATGATGCCGGCCTTGGAGGCTGGCGTCTCGTCGATGGGCGACACAACCTTGATGAGGCCGTCTTCCATCGTGACCTCAATGCCGAGGCCGCCGAATTCACCGCGGGTCTGCACCTGCATGTCGCGGAAGCTCTTCGCATCCATGTAGCTGGAATGCGGATCGAGGCCTGTGAGCATGCCGCTGATCGCGGTCTCGACCAGCTTGCTGTCGTCGGGCTTCTCGACATAGTCGCTGCGAACGCGTTCGAACACATCGCCGAACAGGTTGAGCTGGCGATAGGTATCGGACGACGCAGCTCGCGCCGTCGATCCCACCAACGCCGAGCGGGGCTGGGTGAGGAAGAGAGTGGCCGCCGCGCCTGCCGCGACGCTGAGGAGAACCAGGGAAGTCTTGCGCATCATCCGCGAACCTTTTGGCCTTCACTTGCGGCCCACCATGGACCAGAATCGATTGGAGTGCCGTCCTTACGGAACTCGATATAGAGCACAGGCTGGCTAGACGTTGCCGCCAGAATTGACGCGACCTGAGACGTGGTCCCCATGGTCGCGACCGGTTCTCCTGTCAGAACAAACTGCCCGATCGTGACCGAAATACGTTCCATCCCGGCGATCAGGACATGATACCCGCCGCCCGCATTGAGGATCAAGAGTTGTCCGTAGCTCCGGAACGGGCCTGAGTAAACAACCCAACCATCACAAGGCGTTGTGACCTGCGCCCCGGGGCGGGTGACGATGGAAATGCCCTTTTCCTGGCCTCCGGTGCCGTCGGAACCGCCAAAACTGCGGATCCGGGTGCCGTTAACCGGAATCGGCAAAAGTCCCTTGGCGGAACCGAAGGCGATCGCCGGGCTCAATCGGGCCGGGTCCCTCAGTGCGCCCAGATTGGGCTTGCCGTTCAGCGAAACAGGAGTGCCCTTCAACTCGGCGGCCGCGGCGGCTTTCGCAGCCGCCTTCACGTCCTGCTCCATTTTGGCGATCAGGTCCTGAAGATTCTCGGTCTGCTTGGACAGAGCGATGGCGCGCTGCCGCTCCGCTTCCATGTCCTTCTCGGTCTCGGTCTGCTTTTTCTGCCGTTCCTGCACCAGCGCGGCGAGCCGGGTGCGATCGTCATTGAGTTTGTCGCGGTCGACCGCCAGCCGGTCGCGCTCTTCCGCGATATTCTTGCGCAGGCTCACCAACTCGCCGAGATCGCTGGCGAGCTTGGCGGCACGGGTTCGCATCTCCGGAACGACAGCACCGAGCAGCATTGCGGTACGCAGCGATTGCAACGCGTCTTCTGGCCGGACGAACAGCGCAGGCGGCGCGCGGCGTCCGGCGCGCTGCAGGGCGGCGAGGACCTCCGAGATTTCATCGCGGCGCGATTCGAGCGCGGCGCGAATCTGAAGCTCGCGCGCATCGAGCGGGCGCAGCCGGCCTTCGGTGTCGGCCATCTTGCCTTCAACGTCGCGCACCTGTCCGGCGATCCCGATCAGCTGTTGATTGAGCTTGGTACGATCCTGGCCGATGGCCGCGATATCGGCTTTCAGTTTTTGCTCGAGTTCGGCAGCTTTCTTCTGCTGCTCGCGGGCGGCTTCGAGTTCTTGCGTGCGCTGCTTGATTGCTTCAGCATCCGGCGCGGCGGCCTGCTTGACGGCAGCTTGTGCACGGGCCGGCGCAATCCCGCCTGCAACATGCAACGCTGAGATTACCAAGGATAGCGGCAGCGCTGTGCTGCGCGCCAGTCTGCGCACGGTCAGCAGAGTCGTGTTGCCTGTCGCGTCGGTCACGGGCAGTTCGATCTTTCGCGATCCTGGAGTGAGCATGATCTCGGGATCATGCCTTACGCGCGATGGTACGGGTGGCCGGATAAAATCGTCGCGGCCCGGTATATCTGTTCCAGCAGCATGACGCGCACCATTTGATGCGGCCAGGTCGCCTTGCCAAACGCAACGCTGAGTTTCACCCTGCGCCGCAATTCTGGCGAAAGTCCGTCCGCCCCGCCGATTAAAAAAACAGCGGTTGGAACCGATTCGTCGCGCCAACGACCAAGATGCCGCGCGAATGCTGCGCTGTCGATGGTTTCGCCGCGCTCGTCGAGCGCGATGATGGACGATTTGTCAGGAATCAGTGCCGAGATCGCGGCGGCTTCGTCGGCCATTCGCGCGGGGACGTCGCGCGCGCGGCTTTCGGGAATTTCATGGATTTCGAGACCGCGAAAGCCAAGCTTTCGGCCGATGTCGTCGAACCGCTCGCGGTAACGGTCTGCAAGCTCCCGTTCCGGGCCTTGCTTCAGGCGGCCGATGGCGATGACAACGATGCGCATGGCGCGCAAACTAACATGCGCGCAGGCACATGAATACGCATCGTCTCAACGTCGTCTCAACGTGCCTTTGCCGCCGGCTTGTCCGAGGTCCACATCTTTTCGAGATTGTAGAACTCGCGGACTTCCGGCCTGAACACGTGAACGATCACATCGCCGGAATCGATCAGCACCCAGTCGCAGTTGGGCAATCCCTCGACGTGAGGGGCTGCGATTCCGCTTTCCTTGAGACCCTTCGCGACATTCTCCGCGATCGCGCCGACGTGGCGGTTGGCCCGCCCTGAGGTCACGATCATGTAGTCGGTGATGGTGGATTTGCCGCGAAGGTCGATGGTGACCGTTTCTTCCGCCTTCATATCGTCAAGGCGGGAGAGGATCAGGTTCAGAGTTTCGTCGGCATCAGGTCGCGCCTTGAGGGCGGGAACAGTGTCGACGGACACAGGCATCGCTTTGGCACGAGGCTTTGACGAAGCAGCCTTGGACAATACAGATGTGGTCAGGGACCATTCCTTTCACTGTATCGCGAGCGCCGAATCCCGGCGCCGCCTTCATAATACGCATGTGGGGTTAACCGTTTCAATCTTCCAGATGCCGCCCCGATGATTTGGGGCACGCTGTTGCCGGAAAACGTCATCATGGATCGGCGACCTTCCAGCTTCCGTCCGGGTTCCGCAACCGTGTTGAGGACAGGCTCGATTTGAGACCCGTCAGAAACGTCCAGGCCGGCGTCCGGCGGCTCGCGAGAGTTCCGGCATCCCGTTCGTCGATGCGATAGGGCATCAGCGCATGCGCGGCGATAGACGATAAGGCGCGGAAGCTGTCGGGCGGCCGGTCGACCACGGCGATCGGGACCATGCTGGCAATGTGCTGCCAGTTTTCCCAACGGTTGAATTGCGCGAGGTTGTCGGCGCCCATGATCCAGACAAAGCGAACGCCGGAACAGCGGCGCCGCAGATACGATACCGTGTCCGCAGTGTAGCGGGTGCCGATGACGGTTTCGAGACAGCTGACATCGATGCGCGGATGGTTCGCGACCTTTTGCGCGGCGATCATGCGTTCGCGCAGCGCGTGCAGCGAGCCGTTGTTCTTGAGCGGGTTGCCGGGCGATACCAGCCACCAGATACGATCGAGCCGCAACCGCTTCAGTGCAAACAGGCTGATGGCGCGGTGGGCTTCATGCGGTGGGTTGAACGATCCGCCGAGCAAACCGATCCGCATCCCGTCGGCATGGGTCGGGATGGCGCGAGGCAGATGAACGAAATCGCTCACGGCCGCGTTTGGCCGGTGCCGTGAATGCGATATTTGAAACTCGTCAACTGTTCAGCGCCGACCGGGCCGCGGGCGTGGAATTTGCCGGTGGCGATCCCGATCTCAGCGCCGAAGCCGAACTCGCCGCCATCGGCGAATTGCGTCGAGGCGTTGTGCAACACGATGGCGGAATCAACCTCGTTGAGAAATTTCTCGGCGATCGCCGCATCTTCGGTGACGATGGCGTCGGTATGATGCGAACCGTAGCGCGCGATATGCGCCAGCGCGTCGTCTACGCCGTCGACCAGCCTTGCGGAGATGATGGCGTCTTCGTATTCGGTGGCCCAGTCCTCGTCCGCGACGGGTTTAACGCGCGGATCGGCGCGCTTGATGTCATCGCCGCCGCGCACTTCGCAGCCGGCGTCGAGCAGCATCGTCACCAGCGGCTTGAGTTGCGCTTCAGCAGCGGCCTTGTCGATCAACAGCGTTTCGGCTGCGCCGCAGACGCCGGGGCGACGCATCTTGGCATTGAGAACAATCGTCTTTGCCATATCGAGCGAGGCGGCCTTGTCGACGTAGACGTGATTGACGCCTTCGAGATGCGCAAACACCGGCACGCGCGCTTCATCCTGAACGCGGGCGACGAGATTCTTGCCGCCCCGCGGCACGATGACATCGATTGCGCCGTTCAGTCCGCCGAGCATCAGGCCGACGGCTGCACGGTCGCGGGTCGGCACCAGTGCGATCGCCTCTTCGGGAAGCCCTGCCTTGCGCAGGCCTTCGATCAGGCATTGATGGATCGCCCGGCACGAGCGGAAACTGTCCGAGCCGCCGCGCAGGATCACGGCGTTGCCGGATTTGAGGCAAAGCGCACCGGCATCGGCCGCAACGTTGGGACGGCTTTCGAAGATCACACCGACGACGCCGAGTGGCACGCGCACGCGCTCGATGGTCATGCCGTTCGGCCGAGTCCAGCTTTCGGTGACAATGCCGACGGGATCCTTGATCGCGCGGACCACGTCGATGCCGTCGGCCATCGCATTGATGCGTGCCTCGGTGAGCGCGAGTCGATCGACGAAGGCGCTGCTCATTCCACCGGCCTTTGCCTCGGCGACATCCTCGGCATTGGCGGCCAGAATCTCTTTTGCGTTGGCACGGATCGTGGCTGCCATGGCGGACAGCGCCGCGTCCTTCTGTTCGCTCGGGGCAAGCGCCAGCACGCGCGCGGCGCGGCGCGCACCGACGCCGAGGTCGGTCATCAACGCGGTCAGATCGGGGGTGCCGTCGAGAGCTTTGAGCGGAGCGGACATATCGGTCTATGTGGGGTTGGAGGCGTGTAAGGCCATGCCCTAGCACAGAAATTCGGGTCCGACGAGACGCCGGGAACATGGCTGCCCGGCAAGATAGGCCAATGGTTGACGCGATCGGCGGCTAGGCCATTGGCCGTGTTAGGGCTTTGCCCGGAGCCGCTATTTTGCGCTGTCGGTCCCGCGTGGGCCGCCGACCACGAGGTCATCGCGATGGATCATTTCAGCGCGCCCGCTGATACCCAGGATCTGCGCCGCATCCGAGGACGACCGGCCCTTGATCTGCTCGGCATGGTCTGCGTCATAGGCGACAAGGCCGCGGCCGATCTCATGGGTATCCGGCCCGCGCACCACCACGGCGTCGCCGCGTGCGAACTGGCCGTCAACCCGGATCACGCCCGCCGGTAGCAGGCTCTTGCCAGCGCGCAGGGCCGCGACTGCGCCTGCGTCGATGGTAAGCGTGCCCTTCGGCTCAAGCGATCCGGCGATCCAGCGCTTGCGCGCGGTGACAGGATTGGCCGGGGTCAGAAACCACGTGCAGGGGCCGCCGTCGGCGATGGCTTGCAACGGGTGTTCGATCTTGCCAGATGCGATCAGCATGTGCGTGCCAGCGCTGGTCGCGATCTTCGCGGCCTCGATCTTGGTGCGCATGCCGCCGCGCGACAGCTCAGATTCGGCGGCGCCTGCCATTGCCTCGATGTCGGCGGTGACGGACTCCACCACAGGAATGAGTTTCGCATTCGGATTGGCCGACGGCGGCGCCGTGTAGAGGCCGTCGATGTCCGACAGCAGAATGAGCAGATCGGCGCTGGTCATGGTGGCGACGCGTGCGGCGAGACGGTCGTTGTCGCCGTAGCGGATTTCGTTGGTGGCGACGGTGTCGTTCTCGTTGATCACCGGCACCGCGCGCCATTCGAGGAGCTTGGTGACGGTCGAGCGGGCGTTGAGATAACGTCGGCGCTCTTCGGTGTCCTGCAGTGTGACCAGAATTTGTCCTGCACCGATGCCGTGATCGCCGAGCACGCCGGACCAGATGCGCGCCAGTTCGATCTGACCGACAGCGGCAGCCGCCTGGCTTTCCTCAAGCTTGAGCAGGCCGCTTGGCAGCTTCAGGCGACTTCGCCCGAGCGCGATCGAGCCCGACGAGACGACGAGCACATCCTTGCCTGCGTGATGCAGCTTTGCGATATCGGCGGCGAGTGCGGCGAGCCATGTCGCGCGGACTTCACCGGCGGCGGCGTCGATCAGAAGCGATGATCCGACCTTGACGACGATGCGGCGGAAATTCTTGAGCTTGGGGTTCGACATCGGAAATCAGTGTGTGGTGGGCATAAGTTGAAATTGCGAGCAGGGTATCAGCGGCCAAGCGGCGTCCAGCCCGACGGCTCCGGCTCTGCTTCCGGCGCACTTTCGTTCGCTCGTTTGGCTTTGGTCGAAACCGGCGCTTCACCGATCACGGCTAGCAATGCCCGCAGGGCTTCCGGTACGCCTTCGCGCGACACGCCCGAGAGCAACAGCGGCGTCTTTTTCGCCGCGCGCTTCAGTCGCGCCTTCTGGTCCTTGAGATGCTCGGGCGAGACGGCGTCGATCTTGTTGAGCGCCACGATCTCGATCTTGTCGGCGAGATTGCCGTCATAGGCTTCCAGCTCGCCGCGCACGGTCTTGTAGGCCTTGCCGGCATGCTCGCTCGTTGCATCCACCAGATGCAGCAACACCCTGCAACGCTCGACGTGCCCCAGAAACCTGTCGCCAAGACCCGCGCCTTCATGCGCGCCCTCGATCAGTCCTGGAATATCAGCCAGCACGAATTCGCGCCCATCGATGCTGACGACGCCGAGCTGAGGGTGCAGGGTCGTGAAAGGGTAGTCCGCGATTTTCGGTTTTGCCGCGCTGACCACCGACAGGAATGTGGATTTACCGGCGTTGGGCAATCCGACTAGGCCGGCGTCGGCGATCAGTTTCAACCGCAGCCAGATCCAGCGTTCCTCGCCGGGCAATCCCGGGTTGGCATTGCGCGGCGCGCGATTGGTCGACGTCTTGAAATGAGCGTTGCCGAAGCCGCCATTGCCGCCTTGCGCCAACACGAATTTCTCGCCGACCTCGGTGAAGTCGTGGATCAGGGTCTCGCGGTCTTCGTCGAAGATTTGCGTGCCGAGCGGCACTTTCATCACGATGTTCTTGCCGTTGGCGCCATGGCGGTCCGATCCCATGCCGTTTACGCCCTTCGGAGCCTTGAAGTGCTGCTGGTAACGATAGTCGATCAGCGTGTTGAGGCCGTCGGCGACTTCGACGATGACGTCACCGCCGCGGCCGCCGTTGCCGCCCGATGGGCCGCCGAACTCGATGAACTTCTCGCGGCGAAATGCCACGCAGCCGTTTCCTCCGTCGCCGGAGCGGATATAGACCTTGGCTTCGTCGAGAAATTTCATCGGTTTTCCGTTGCGTCGCGACCGGCAAAAGCCCGGCTTTTCGGGCCCGATCGCGCTTGTATGTATGCGCCAATGTATGCGCCATGGGTGCCTGAGCGGCAACCCATTCATGCATGATATGGCGATAAAGGCTGCATTTGTAACGGTTGCCGAACCGCCATCCGCCTTCTAAACGACGTCATCGGTTCGTTTTTTTGACGAATTAACGCTATCCGGCGCCGCCCCATGACCATGCTTGCAAAAATCTCCGCCGACGCTGGAAACCGCTCGGCTGCACTTGCGGGCATCGCACTGATGCTGCTGGCCGTCTGGATGTTTTCGTTTGGCGACGCGCTGGGCAAATTCATCGTCGCGACCTATTCGGTCGGGCAGTTGCTGCTGCTGCGGGCGGTGGCGAGCCTCGTCCTGCTGTCGCCGGCGATCTGGCGGCATCGTGCCGCGTTCCGGAGCATCCAGAAACCCGGGCTGCAGGTTGTCCGGGTGGCACTGTCGACACTGGAGGTCGCGGCGTTCTTCGCAGCGTCGGTCTATCTGCCCCTTGCGGATGTCATCACATACTATCTCGCGGCGCCGATTTTCGTCACCGCGGCGTCTGCGATTTTCCTCGGCGAGAAGGTCGGCTGGCGGCGCTGGAGCGCGATCGTCGTGGGCTTCATCGGCGTCATGATCGCGCTGAGGCCATCGACCCAGGCGTTCAGTTGGCCCGCGATGATCGCTCTGGCCGGCAGTGCATCGTTCGCGGCGCTCATGATCATCACGCGCTCGCTGCGCGGTACGCCGGACATCGTGCTGACGGCGGCGCAGTTCTCCGGGACGCTTTTGTTCGGCCTTGTCGTTGCGCCGTTCGGCTGGATCACGCCGAGCCTGCCAGATTTCGGCCTTTTCGCCGTGGCGGGTTGCATTTCCATCGCCGCGGCGCTGGCCGTCAATCGATCGCTCAAGCTTGCTCCCGCGAGCGTGGTCGTTCCGTATCAGTATACGATGATCATCTGGGCCGTAATCTTTGGCTATGCCGTGTTCGGCGACGTGCCGTCGGTGGCGATGCTTGTCGGTGCGGCGGTCATCATCGTGGCCGGGCTTTACATTTTCCTGCGTGAACGCGACCTGGTGCATGACGAGCCGGTGGTGGTGCCCCCGCCGGGCTGATGCGCATGACCAGTCCACTCAAATCGTTGAGCGGTATAACGCCGCGTTCCTCCACTCTGGCGGGCATTCTGTTCATGCTGGCGGCGGTCACGATCTTCTCGCTGGTCAATGTCTTCAGCAAGATGATGGTCGCAGCCTATCCGCCGGCGCAGCTTTTCTTCATCCGCGGCTTTGCGGCTATCGCGACCCTGCTGCCGTTTCTCGCGCGCGACAATTTTGCGGCGGTACGCAATGTGCCGCGGCCTGCGCTGCAGGTGCTGCGTATGGCGCTGTCTGTCGCTGACGGAATGCTGTTCTTCACGGCGATCAAGTATATCCCACTGGCGGATGCGACGACCTGCTATCTCGCGGCACCGATCTTCGTTACCGCTTTTTCCGCGATTTTCCTCCGCGAGCATGTCGGCTGGCGGCGCTGGACGGCGGTTGTCGTCGGCTTCATCGGAGTATTGATCGCGCTGCGCCCGACTGGGGCGGCTATTTCCTGGCCGGCATTGATCGCGCTGGCAGGATGCCTTTGCCAGTCGATCTTCATGATCGTTACCCGCTATGTGCGCGGGACGTCGAACATTTTTCTAGCGACGACCCAGGTTGTTGGATCGTTCGTCTTCGGAGGCGTGGTGTCGGCATTTCTGTTCGTGCCGCCGACATGGTTTCTCGTCGTTCTGCTGTTGGTTAGCGGGATGGTCAACGTGGTGGCGGTGCTGTGCCTCAACCGCTCGCTGATCCTTGCACCCGCAAGCGTGGTCGCGCCATTTCAATATACGATGATCGTGTGGGCCATCGTACTTGGATTTCTGGTGTTCGGCGATGTGCCATCGCCGAACACCATGATCGGGGCCGCGATCGTCGCCAGCGCCGGAATCTATATTTTCCTGCGCGAGCGGACGGTGATGCACCGCGAGCCTGAGCCCAATCCACCGACGGTGGTCTAGAGCGTGATCCCGAAGAGCGGATGCCGGTTTTCGGGCCGGATCATGCTCCGATAGAGATTAACGCCGCGTCGAGTTGCTCCAGCTTCTCAGCGACGCCCACACACTGCGCTCCAGCTTGAAGCGATCGACCGGTGTCGATGATCCAAGTGCCAGGAAGCGGTGCAGTTCAATGCCGGTCCACTGGAAGCCGCACTTCTCCAGCACGTGACGTGAGGCCGGATTCAGCACCCGCGCTCCAGCCAGCAATTGGTCGATGGCGAATTCCTCGAAGGCGAAATCGATGACAGCGCGCGCCGCCTCTGTCGCATAGCCTTGGCCCCAGTGCTCGACACCGAAGCAGTAGCCGAGCTCTGGCGCGTTTTCGTTTTCCCAGCTCACGCCGACAAGTCCGATCGCGGCACGCTCGCGCTCGACCAGAAATACAGTATCGATGGTGGCGGCGATGGTGGTCACGAAGCTGATCGCGTCATCCTGCGTATAAGGATGCGGTACGCGGCGTAAATTAATCGACACGCGCTTGTCGCCGACGACACGCGCAATGGCCTTTACGTCCGCGAGCGTCGGCTGACGCAATACCAGCCGATCGGTCTCGAGGACGACGGCTCTTGATTCCCGCAACGTGGGCGTTGGCTTTTCCAGCAACATGGTCAGGCTCCTTGGTGCGCGCGTCCCCAAACGAGCGCAAAACAAAAGGGGAGGCCGGTTACCCGTCTCCCCTTCGAGCCTTCCAGTGCTCTGCCGGTTCAACGAGACCCGGCAGACGCGATGGTGTCTACCGTTTATTCAGCCGCGACCGCCATCGGAATAACCGAGATGAAGGTGCGGCCGTTGGCTTTGGCGCGGAATTCGACGCGGCCTTCAACCTTGGCGAACAGGGTATGATCCGTGCCCATGCCGACGTTGAGGCCGGGATGCCAAGTGGTGCCGCGCTGACGTGCAATGATGTTGCCGGGGATCACGTGCTCGCCGCCGAACGCCTTGATGCCAAGGCGCTTGCCTGCCGAGTCGCGTCCGTTGCGCGATGAACCGCCTGCTTTTTTGTGAGCCATGGCTCCGTCTCCAAAATTCGCTTTAAGCTATAGACCGATTCCTTGACGGAATCATTTCACTTTTTGTCGCTCTTTGCCTTCGGCGCAGCTTTCTTGGCTGCGGTCTTCGGCTTGGCAGCGGCAGTAGCCGCAGCCTTTTTGGCCGGGGCCTTCTTGGCGACCTTGGCCGGAGCCTCGTCACCGTCCACCGGAGCGGCCTCGATCTTCTTCTCGCGCTTCGGACGCGGACCCACGGTCGGGGCCTTGCCGTCGGTCAGAATCTCGGTGACGCGGATCACCGTGATTTCATCGCGATAGCCGCGCTTGCGCTTCGAATTCTTGCGGCGGCGTTTCTTGAAGGAAATCACCTTCGGGCCGCGCTTGTGGTCCAGCACTTCGGCGGCCACGGATGCGCCCGAAACGAACGGGAATCCGAGGACCGGCGTGTCGCCGCCAACCACCATTACTTCGCCAAGCTGCACGATCGTTCCGACATCGCCGGCGATCTTGCCAATCTCGAGCACATCATCCGGAACGACGCGGAACTGCCGGCCGCCGGTTTTGATGACTGCGAACATCGTTTTTTTCCTTCGTGTTCGATTCCGATGCTCGGATGAATCCGGCCCGGCTTCTTGTTCAGTCGCTATGGGTTCACCGCGATCATCATGCGATCACCGCGAAATCTCTGCGCTATCGGGGCTGCTCTCGTATCGGAGCCGTCCGGCCGGTCGCACAAAAACAAACGGCGCGAGAAATTCCCGCGCCGGGTGAGGGGTCTTACATCGGGCAAACGCCGCGAGTCAAGGAAAAGTGCCCCTAAAACCGGCGAGAAATGAGGGATTTCGGGCCTTTCGGGCCTCTGCCCGTCCGCGGCAAGCTGCCTCCGCAACCATCCGGTTCCCTCGCCGTTATCCCCTGGCAAAGGGGCGCATTGGAATGGCTGAAGACACACTGACGACCGCCGGGATCGGCAATCATGGGGCGGCGCGCCTGCCGTCCGTCGATATCGACAGCTACAATATCGAGCTCAAGGATGAGGACGGCTTTCTGGGCGATCGCGCCAGCAAGGGCGCGTTTCAGGACATTCTCGACAAGTGGCGGAAACCGTTGAAGAAAAACGGGGACGATCCGCTCGGCGCCAAATCCACGGAAGACATCAGCAAGAAGAGACTGGACGAAATTCTGGTCGGCGAGGATGTTGAAGCCTCGGCGCTGATCCACAGCGCCATCGAGGAATTCGCGCAGGAACTGGCATACGTTACAGGACGTTTCCTCAAGACCAAGGCCTGGGAAAAGACCGAGGCGATCATCGTCGGCGGCGGCTTCCGGCAGAGCCGGATCGGCGAATTGGCGATTGCCAGGGCGGACATCATCCTCAAGGCGGAGGGTGCAAAAGTCAGCCTGATTCCGATCCGGTTTCATCCCGATGAGGCAGCGCTGATCGGCTGCGCCCATCTGGCGCCGTCGTGGATTTTCGAAGGTCACGACAGCCTTCTGGCCGTCGACATCGGAGGCACCAATATTCGTTGCGGTGTGGTCGAAACTCGCCAGAAGAAGACGCCGGACCTGTCAAAGGCCTCGGTCTGGAAGTCCGAACTCTGGCGTCATGCCGACGATGAGCCGACCCGCGAAGGCGCGGTGAAGAAGCTGGCCGGGTTGCTGAAAGGCTTGTTGAAAGAGGCGGAAGATAAAGGCCTCAAGCTCGCCCCGTTCATCGGAGTCTCATGTCCCGGCGCCATCGATGCGGACGGGTCCATTGAAAAGGGCGCGCAGAATCTGCCGGGGAACTGGGAAAGCAGTAAGTTCAACTTGCCCGCCAGCCTGATCGAATTGATCCCGAGCATTCGCGATCACGACACAGCGGTGCTGATGCACAATGACGGCGTGGTGCAAGGCTTGAGCGAGATTCCCTTTATGCAGGACTACAAGCGGTGGGGAATTCTTACCATCGGCACTGGACTCGGCAATGCGCGCTTCACCATGCGCAATTCGAAAGAGAAGAAGAAAGGGTGAGGCGAGTGGACCGCCGTGGCGCATGGGTCCGGCCTTGGCATCAGGTGGAAGTGCACCTCAGCCTTCTGCAGGGCCGGGTTTCTGGCAGGCCCGATCCGTTTATTCTAAGTGGCACGAAATGGCCGGCGGTGCCTTGTCTGGACCGGCTTCCTCGCATAGAACTCGGCCCGCGACCCGGCGCGAAGCCGCCGTTTTGGTACCAGGAGAGGTGGCAGAGTGGTCGAATGCACCGCACTCGAAATGCGGCATAGGTGCAAGCCTATCGGGGGTTCGAATCCCTCCCTCTCCGCCAACACTGTGAGAAATCCAATTCGATCTACAGATCATTGATTGTCATAGGTTTTTTCGCCGTTCGGCTGGTGCGCGCGGGTGGCATGCGGCGGCACTTTCGATGGTCATGCCTGAAACGTACGGGGTACTGCTGCTTTCGAAGCGCGTCCCGGACGACCTTCGAGCGATGTGTCGGGACGCGAGAAGAACGTCTCAGCGTACGCAGGCCGGAGCCGCGAAGCGTCCGCACAAGAATTTGTCGAGATCGAAGAGCGTTCGGCAAACTTGCGGTGCGGACGACGTCCCTCACCCCTTATGAAATCACGCGCGAAGCCGGAGCAATCGGCGATAGCGTCAGCGGCAAATTCAATGCGAATCCGTATCGTCGAAGTCGGTGCAATCGTCTGGACCGAAACCTATGCTTCATATGCCGACATCCTAGATATCACCCAGCCTCTTTCATCCCACGAGAAAACAAGCTTCGTCAGCAGAGCGCTTGCTTTGCTCTT